>Ga0209487_1001539_pt1 | contig 19401 bp, 14 predicted proteins | sample Poulit2012_FD_187524 | JGI IMG/M metagenome (GOLD analysis project Ga0209487, IMG submission 187524) | Agricultural soil microbial communities from Georgia to study Nitrogen management - Poultry litter 2012 (SPAdes) (version 2) | ecosystem: Environmental > Terrestrial > Soil > Agricultural land...
CGAAAGCGCGATAGATATGGCTGGCAAGATTACCAGCGCCGATTAGTACTGCTTTTTTCATAGCAGCAAACTTACTAATTAATTCCCTTCTATGGATTGGAAAATAAAAGAAGGAAATTCAAGCTCAATTTTCGAAGGCCGTAAGTTATGCCTCACTATTTTCTACGACTTTACTTTCAGCAGTTTTTTGTTGTTGAGCTAATTTTACCTCAGTTAAGTGTCGAATTACCTCTGCTGCACCTTGTAATCCAAATAGAGCTGGAATATAGCTTGTAGTACCGTAATAGGAGCGTTTATATCCTGTGCCATCGGTCATAGCAAGAGAGTCTTTGTCTTGCATTTCCGAAGAGAAAACAGCACGTACTCTTTCAAACGATACTCCTCTCTTCTTTAGTCGTTTTTTAATGTGTTGAGCTAGTTTACAATTGTACGTGCGATGTAATCTGGCAACCTGTACTTTTGAAGCATCTTTTTTTCCGCCTGCACCAAAATGGGAGATGACTTTGATTTTTAATCGTATGCTAGCAATTATCCACTCAACTTTCGGAGAGATAGTATCGATACAATCCATCACGTAGTCTGGCTTATACTCTTTTAATATCTCCCAAACGCGTTCGGGTTCTACAAATTCGGTTAAAACGTTTAGCTTAAGATTTGGATTGATATCCAATAGCTTTTCTGCTAACACTTCGCTTTTATATTTCCCAATGGTAGAATCCATTGCCATCAATTGTCTGTTCTTATTGGTAATATCAAATACATCTCCATCGATAATCGTCATAGTTCCCACCCCAGCACGAGCGATAAACTCTGCAGAGAAAGAACCAACGCCACCAAGACCAACAATAAGAACATGCGATTCATGTAACGAATCCATCGCTTCTTTACCAAATATCAATTCCGAACGTTCTAACCACATAATACTATTATTATTTTCAGTGCGCAAAGGTCTTGTTTTTTTGAGAAACAAAGTGAGGTAAGATGAGAATTTTTTGTGGTACGGGTTACGAGGTACGAGTTTAACGCAATAGTTTTTTTCCGTTATTAGTCTTTAAAAATTGTATCGCAAAGTTTTTCTCTGTGCTTCTTGGCGCTTTCTTCGTGCAGCTCTGCGTAATAACTTACCCACTGTTTGATTATTAGAAAATAGTTGTACTACTAAAGTTTCGTAAAGGCAGTTTTATTGAGAATGAAAAATGAAAAATCTGTGAGAATCCGTGATTATCTGTGGTGAAAATATCTTGGTGTAGGGGTACGGGTTGCGAGGTACGAGTTTAACGCAATAGTTCTTTCCGTTATTAGGCTTTAAAAGTTGTATCGCAAAGTTTTCTCTACGCTTCTTGGCGTCTTCTTCGCGCAGCTCTGCGTAATAACTCACCCACTGTTTGATTATTAGAAAATAGTTGTACTACAAAGTTTCGTAAAGGCAGTTTTATTGAGAGTGAAAAATGAAAAATCTGTGAAAATCCGTGATAATTTGTGGTGGAAATATCTAGGTATGGGCGTAGGTTTAATGTTATAAGTTTTTCTGTAATCATGTTACCCAACTATCCTTCCCAGCAATAACCCCGGCAACCAGTAAAACCATCGACATAAGCATTAGAAATACAAAAGACAAGGTCCATGAACTAGTCAAGTCGAAAATTCCACCAAATATCGCTGGACCTGTTGCGGCGATTAAATATCCGAAAGACTGTGCCATTCCTGAGAGCTTAGCTGCTTGTAAGGTGTTTTGTGTTCGAAGTACAAAAAACAACATAGATAAGCTAAATGCCAAACCACTTCCTACGCCAAGCAAAATACACCAAAGAAGAATATATTTTGTTTTGAAAATGAGGATACCTGTAATTCCTAGGATAAATAATATTCCTGTAAGTGCGCTCAACATTCGCTGGTCACGCATTCTAGCAGCAACAACCGAGCCGACAAACGTAGTAGGCAATTGTGCGAATTGTACGTAAGCTAAAACCCATCCGGAAGCTTCAATGGTCATGCCCCAATCTTGTGCTACTTTTGGTAACCAAGCGGTTAAGCAATAATACATTAAGGATTGTAGTCCCATATAAATCGTTACTGCCCAGGCTAGTCGAGATTTTAATAGGTTTACTTTAACTTGTTTTGGTTTGGCCATCTTTTTTTCTACAGATATTTTCCTTTTGCGTCTGGTTGATTGTAGCTGTGGCGCCCAAATTATAACTCCGATAATAGCAAGAATTATCCATACTCCTATAGAGCCTTTCCATCCGAGGTTGGTCCATTTTCCAATTCCTATACTCAACCCAGCCGCCAATGCAGCGGTGAGGTTCATTCCTACGGAGTATACACCCATCATAACCCCGATTTTCTTCGGAAACCTTGTTTTTATAAAAGCTGGCATCAATACGTTTCCAAAGGTGATAGCGGTACCTACCAAGGCCGCACCAATAAATAGCGTGATGATAGAACCGTAAGAACGCAATCCTAATCCTACACTCAGTAATAGTAAGGATAACAACAAAACTAGTTCCATTCCAAAGCGTTGCGAAAAACGTGGAATTAGGCTTGATAAAAATCCAAAAGCCAGAAGGGGAATCGTAGTGAGCATCCCTGCAGCTGTTTTGGATAAAGATAAATCTAGACTGATTTCTCCAATTACCGGTCCAACAGAAGTTAATGGTGCTCTTAAATTGGCAGAAAAAAAGATAACGCCTAGTATGGCGAGCGTGTTTCTTGCTTTGGTAGTGCTTAGATTTCCTTTATTTAGCATTGGCGTTTACTAGAATTAAGAATAAGAAATTAATGGGTAAAGATACATTGTATTTTGGTGATTCGTGACGGATGCTTATCACGGCCTTTACAAGTTTAGTCGGTTAATCGTTTAACTGTCCCCGTTACTTTGTCGGGATGTCACTTGGTTCTACTTAAAGGGAGCTTGTTTTTCTATTGAGCCCGGAGCGTGTTGTGCCAGTTTTACCATCCCGTTCCTCTACAGCCTGTTACCTGCTGCCTAGTTCCTTTTATAGGGTTGTATTTAGGTCCTTACAAATAATTTGCAACTGGTATTTGTTATTCCTAGGGTTTTCTCTGCGTCTCTTGGCGGTATTTTTGCGTTAGTCTCCGTAATAGCTCATAAGTGTATTGGCAAAGGTGGTTTTTGTTTCGAGTGAAATAATCTAGGTGAATCTGAGGTTATCAATTGTAATTAATAATTTGGTTTGAAAACTGATGACTTGTGAAAATGTTTTATTATCAGAATATCCCAAGAAAACAATGCATACTGTAAATATTAGGAAGCTAAAAACACCTGTTTTGTTGTATGCATAGCGTTTCATGGCAATTGAAGGGAGGGGGTTTTTGCTATTTTAGTGTCTGGCAGGATTCGATATTTAGCATGGTTAAGCTTGTTTAATTTGATGGATTTCAGTTAATATTTATATAAACTTTAGTATATTGCTTTTTGATTGAACGACTAACTAAACATTAAAAGAATTATTACCATGGAAGAAAAAATTAATAATCCAGAGCTAACTAGCTCCTCAGAGACTGCGGTAGCAGAAGGGAAAACTACAGCGATTATAGCCTATATTACTATAGTAGGATTGATTATCGCGTTTATTATGAACAATGATAAGAAAAATACATTTGCTGCTTATCATATCCGTCAATGTCTTGGTATAGCCTTAACAGGATTGGCTCTTGGAGTTGTAAATGTTATTCCAATTCTTGGTTGGTTAATCTCCATTTTTGGATCATTATTCCTGATGGTACTTTGGGTTATGGGGCTAATAGGTGCTTTAAATGGAAAGGAAAAACCAGTTCCATTACTAGGAGAAAAATACCAAGAATGGCTAAAAGGTGTTTAAAACTTTGGTGTTAAAAAGAAAACACGTGTAAAGATAAATTTTTTAAACTTTGTTTTAGCAAGTTAAAATGCTCTCAATATGGTTATTGAGGGCATTTTTTGTTTTATGGAAATGCAATACTAAAGTGTATAATAATAGAAGTTAGTTTGTTTATTTAAGATAAAAAAATCTTTTTTATTGCTGTCTCAGTGAGATAAGCTATATGTTTGTAGTTTTTCCTTCTTGCGAACACGGATTTTTCTCTCTTTTATCTAAGTTATTGTTAACAGATTTATGAGGTCTAATTGCTGAGTATTGTCTAGATTTGCACAAAATATTCTAGGGATGCTTAAAAGAATAACCAATATACTATTTTCCACCCGTTTAATGTCGGTATTGTTTATTGCGTTTGCAATAGCAATGGCTATAGGAACTTTTTTAGATGCAGGTGGCGAAACATCGCCAACACCATATTCTCGTGAGTTGATTTACAATGCTTGGTGGTTTGAGTTAATCATGCTTCTATTTGCCATAAACTTCCTTGGAAACATAAAGCGATATCAACTACATAAGCGTAAAAACTGGGCTACCTTAATCTTACATCTTGCGTTTTTACTAATTTTTCTAGGAGCATTTATTACCCGATACATCAGTTACGAAGGGATTATGCACATCCGAGAAGGAGAGTCTTCAGATATGATTGTATCCGAAGATACTTATATAAAAGCATATATAGATGGGGATTACGAGGTTGATGGAACGGTTCAAAGACGCGTAGTACCAAAGAAAAAAGTTCGATTTGACGAACGGTTAAATAACGACTTCACTATTAAAACGGACTACCAAGATCAAGAAGTAATCATATCCTATGTAGATTATTTCGATTCTGCCAAGCATGGGGTTATTCCTAGAGAAGATGGAGATGCCTATTTGGAAGTGGTAGAAAGCAGTGAGGGCGTGAGGGAAAGTCATTGGATAAAGCTTGGTGGTGTAACCAGTATAAATGGCTTGTTATTTGCCTTAAACAATGAAACCGATGGCGCTATCAACTTTTATTACGACGAAGAAACCGACCATTTTACAATGAAAACTCCCTATGGAGGATCGGTGATGACCATGGCTACGCAAGAAATGGATGATGTGTATGCAAATGAAGAACAAGATTTAAGACTTCGTGCGCTATACGACCTTGCAGGAATGTCGTTCGTTTTACCACAACCACTAATTAAAGGAGATTTAGCCATTACTCGAGCCGAAGGCGAAGATGCAATCAATGCAAAAGAAGGCCTTATTGTGGATGTTAGTAGTGCAGGCGAAACAAAAAGAATGTATTTATTAGGTGGACGTGGTTACGGACCGAATCCAAGTACTATAGATATTGCTGGACTAACCGTACATGTAAGCTATTCATCTAAAATATATAGAACCCCTTTTAAAGTGGAGCTTAGAGAGTTTATTGGTGAGAAGTTTCCTGGTACCGAAACCGCTTATAAATCCTTCCAAAGTGATGTTACGGTACACGACGATAGACGTGATGCACCATTTGATTTTGAAATATATATGAACCATATATTAAACTATGATGGTTACCGTTTATTCCAAGCTAGTTTCGATCCAGATGAAAAAGGTACTGTGTTATCTGTTAATCATGATTTCTGGGGAACTTGGATTACCTACGTTGGTTATGGATTTTTATATTTAGGATTATTGGCTATTCTATTTGATAGAAATTCCCGTTTTGGAAAATTAAGAGCACGATTGAAAAAACTACAAAAGAGAAAAGCACAGATACTTACTGTATTCATGCTTTTATTAGCACCATTTGGATTTGCTCAAGGATATCAAGACAATCACGATCACGACCATGATCATTCGCACGATCACGAGGTACAAGAAGTTCAGAATACAGCTATTTCTAATGAAAACGATCACCAACATCAGATTGTAAAGCTTAAAGAAGAATATGTTGATTCTGTAATAATTAGCAGAGCGGTTAGTAAAGCCCATGCCGATAAGTTTGCTCACCTAATTATTCAGGACCAAGGGCGAATGAAGCCTATAAATACTTTTGCAAGTGAGTTGTTGCGACGCGTAAGCCAAAGAAACCACTATAAAGGACTAGACCCTAACCAAGTGTTTATTTCCATGAGTGAAGAGCCTATGCATTGGCTTCACGCTCCGCTCATTTACTTGCCAAGAGGAAACGATAGTATAAGAAAGGTGATAGGAGTAGACCAGTCTACCACACGAGTGGCACTGATTGATTTCTTTGATAGCCAAGGAAACTATAAGCTTTCCGAGGCCCTGGAAAGAGCTTCCAAGAAAACCAATCCGTCGCAATTCGAGAAAGACTTTTTAAAGGCACACGAAAACTATTACTTGCTTAATTTAGCTTTAAGTGGGGGGATTTTGAAAATATTTCCAGAGCCACAAAGTCCAAACAACAAGTGGATTTCTAGAATGGAGTTAAACGAAAGTAACTTCCAAGGACAAGACTCTCTCTTTGTGAAAAATGTATTACCGTTATACTATCATAGTATTAAAGAAGCTCGACAGACTGGCGATTATACGCAAGCGGAATTATTGCTAGATGGAATTCACAAGTTTCAACAGCGTTTTGGTTCGGAGGTCATACCATCCGACAGTAAGATTCAAATGGAGGTGGTTTATAACAAATTAGACATCTTTAACCGATCCTACAAAATCCTTCTACTCTTGGGAGTAGTAATGTTTATTTTGGTTATTGCACAGATATTCAGGGATTCTAAACCTATTCGAATCAGTTTAAATATCTTAAAATATCTAAACTGGGTGTTATTAATAGCTTTAACTGCTGGATTGATAAACCGTTGGTATGTTAGTGGTCACATGCCTTTGAGCGATGCCTATGAGTCGGTGCTTTATGTAGCCTGGGCAACTATTTTGTTTGGTTTAATAATGGGTAGAAAGAGCCATTTAACCATTGCATCCACAGCTTTTGTTGGTGCTATTGTACTTTGGGTAGCCCATTTAAATTGGATGGATCCTGCCATTAGTACGCTAGAACCTGTATTAGATAGTTATTGGTTAATGATTCACGTGTCGGTAATTGTAATGAGTTACGGGCCGTTCACTTTAGGTTTCATCTTAGGATCTGTCGCCATGTTGCTCACTATATTGACTAACGAGAAGAACAAGAGAAAGATGAACCTTCATATTCAAGAGCTCACCATTATTAATGAAATGGCGCTTACCGTAGGTTTAGTATTACTGACTATTGGAAACTTCTTAGGAGGCCAGTGGGCAAACGAAAGCTGGGGTAGATATTGGGGTTGGGATCCAAAGGAAACCTGGGCATTGATTAGTATCATGATTTACGCTTTTGTAATTCACGCTCGTTTAGTTCCAGGATTAAGAGGACGATGGACGTATAACATGCTATCTATCTTTGCTTATAGCTCCATTATGATGACCTATTTTGGAGTTAACTTCTATCTAGCCGGATTGCACTCTTATGCTAGCGGTGATGTAGGCGCAACTCCAAGTTTTGTTATTTATGTTACCTTAGCATTTGTGGCACTTTGTACTGTTGCCTACTTTAGGAATAAAAAATATTATGTAAAGAAGAAGTAATAAGTTTACTTAATTAAAGGTATAGATAAATCTGAGATCCTGAACATCCATGTTTTGGAACTCAGATTTTTTTATTAGTTAATGCTTTTCTATTTAATTTATACCATTGTAGAACACCCATTTTCAATGGATGACAGAATATTAATTAGACTACTTAGGTTTTGTTTAAAAGCTAAATTATTGTTATTTGTTAGTTTAAAGACGGTTATTTTTGTAATTTCATTACTTATTAATCAATAAAAATAATATAATTATGTCAATTGTAAAAGTAGTGGAGGTTATTGCTTCTTCAGAAAAAAGCTTTGATGACGCTGTACGCAATGCGGTAGCAGAGGCTTCAAAAACGGTGAAAAATATTGATTCTGTTTATGTGAAATCACATAAAGCCCATGTAAAAAATAATAAAATTGTTAGTTACGGTGTAAACTGTAAGATTTCGTTTAGAGTAGAATAAAGAAATATTTAAATAGTGTGTCTATTATTAAGCAACAAATTTTTGTTGCTTTTTTTATTTATAAGGAAGAATAAAGCTTGTTTGTATTCTTAATAACTATGTGTATTTGGGATAATTTAAACTAATTATTAACTTTATTTTATATATTGTCAGCTAGTATATAAAGAAGGTTTATAAATCTTGTAAAACACAATTATGCGTAAAAATTTCCTTTTAATTTTAGTCTTTGGTCTTCTGAGCTCTATGTTTATATACAGCTGTAGTAGCGATGATAATGCTCCTGATAAGGTGGTTGAAGAGCCAGAGGAACCAGAAGAGCCTAAGGTAGGTGTTGAAAATTATCCAACATTCGATAATGTATTGACTGCTTTTGCTGAAGGGCAATCGCAAAGTGTAGAAGGCACATTTGAATTCCCTACCGATGGCCATCAATTAGAAGCTATAAAAATGTATGTTCAAGATATATGTCCTGACAGAAATTGTGATGAGTGGGATAGGTATGCTAATGTATATGTAAAAGATAAAGAAACGGATACCTGGTACGAGATTGCAAGGTTTATTACTCCATATTGGGTAGGGACAGAGAAGTTAGATCGTGGATTAGAATTTGATGTAACCGATTTTAAATCCCTTCTTTCTGGAGAAACCGAACTGAAAATATATACCGAAACTTGGAACCACAAGGGAAGGACATATAGCGTAGATTTTGACTTTATCTATGGTGAAACAGATTATAAATACTCTGCTGTAGTGCCTATTATACAACATAACAAATCTTCTATAGATGGGGTGCCATACGGAGTATCACATGAATTTGAACTGAACAAGCAAATTACAGTTCCAGTAGGTGTAGAAGCTGCACATTTACGCAGTATTATTTCTGGTTGGGGACATGCTATGCCGTATGATGCTGGAGGAAGAGGTTGTGCGGAATGGTGTTTTAGAACCCATCATATTTTGGTGAATAATGTACCGACATTCGAGCATTATTTAGGTCCTATAGGTTGTGCACAGAATCCGATAAATAATCAGAGTCCTGGAAATTGGCAGGGCGAACGAGCTGGTTGGTGTCCGGGAATGGCAGTTCCTGTAAGAGAAGATGTACTAGATGAATCATTAATAGGGGACTCCTTTGCTTTTGAATATGAACTAGAGGAATGGACTAATAATGGAAGAAATGGCGATGCCTATTATGCTATTTCTAGCTTTATCGTTGTAAAAAGCAACGAACCAATAGCGCAGAAGCCAAGCGTTGAATAACAAATAGTGAAATAGATAACATAAAAGAAAAAGTAAGCCGTTTAGAAATTCTAAACGGCTTGCTTTTTATCGGTTGGAGATTAAAAGTTATTTTCTTCCCACCATATCTTCTGGACGTACCCACTCATCAAACTCTTCGTTAGTAACATATCCTAAGCGTACAGCTTCTTCACGTAGCGTAGTACCGTTTTTATGTGCTTCATTTGCTATTTCAGCAGCTTTATAATAGCCTATTTTAGTATTCAATGCTGTAACTAACATCAACGAGTTATTCAGCATTTTTTCGATCACTGGCATGTTAGGCTCAATTCCTTGTGCACAGTTTACATCGAATGAAATACAAGCATCTCCTAATAATTGTGCTGACTCTAAAAAGTTAGCCGCCATCATAGGTTTGTAAACGTTCAACTCAAAATGTCCTTGCATCCCTCCAATAGTCATAGCAGTGTTATTACCCATTACTTGTGCAGCAACCATAGTAATTGCTTCGGCTTGTGTAGGGTTTACTTTTCCTGGCATGATAGAAGAGCCTGGCTCGTTAGATGGAATGATTATTTCGCCAATTCCACTGCGTGGACCACTAGCTAATAGACGAATGTCGTTAGCTATTTTGTTTATGGCAACAGCTAGTTGATTTAAGGCACCATGTGACTCTACAAATGCATCGTGTGCAGCAAGCGCCTCAAATTTATTTTCTGCTGTAACAAAAGGATGTCCGGTAAACTCAGCAATATAAGAAGCCACTTTCTCTGGATAGCCATCTGGTGTATTCAATCCTGTTCCCACAGCTGTACCACCTAGTGCTACTTCGGCTAAATGTGGTAGGGTGTTGCGTAATGCTCTTAGACCATGTTCTAGTTGCGAAGCATAGCCACTAAATTCTTGACCTAAAGTTAACGGCGTAGCATCCATTAAGTGAGTTCTACCAATTTTTACAATATCTTTAAACTCCTCTGCCTTTTTCGCTAAGGTCGCGTGTAATTGCTCTACTCCTGGAATAGTAACTTCTACTATCTTTTTATATGCAGCAATATGCATTCCGGTAGGGAAGGTATCGTTGGATGATTGCGACTTGTTTACATCGTCATTAGGTTGTAATACTTTTTCGCCCTCGCCAATTTTCTTTCCTGCTAGTTGCTGTGCGCGGTTAGAAATTACCTCATTAACGTTCATATTGCTTTGTGTACCGCTTCCAGTTTGCCAAATAACCAAAGGAAACTGATCGTCATGCTTTCCTTCAAGGATTTCGTCACAAACTTGTGCAATCAAATCTCTTTTTTCTTCTGGAAGAACACCTAATTCACAGTTGGTATAGGCTGCTGCTTTTTTTAAGTAAGCAAAGCCATAAACAACCTCAATTGGCATCGATGCACTTCTACCAATTTTAAAATTAGTGCGTGAACGTTCAGTTTGTGCTCCCCACAGTTTGTCTGCAGGAACTTTAACCTCACCCATGGTGTCTTTTTCAATTCTGTATTCCATAATAAAGTAAATGTTTTATTAGATATGATGTTTATAATCGCTTCAAAAAAACAAATACAAATATAATGAATTAGTAAGTTAACCTTGGTGTGTTTCCTTGTTTTCCAAGGCTATAAAAAAGTTTAATCTACAAACTGCTTATAATTTTGAGTTTTACTTGTACTAAATAAATAAACCCCGTATATTTGACCTTGAAATAAATCAGATACTTACTATGTTTACTGCACTTGTATTTACATTTAATCAATATTTAGGCTTTTTAGCATTTTTAATTATCGCCTTAATGGGATTCTGGCTCTTACTTTTCTTAACTGCATTCATCCCTTACTGGATAGGTGGTGCAATAAAAGAGCGCATGCAATTAAAACGTGCAGAGCAGAAGGAATTAGAAGAATAATATAGCGTAACAAATCGTTACGAAGATTGTATAGAACTAGGGATGCTTGAAAAAGCTATCCCTTTTTTACTTTATTGTAATTTCTTAAATCCTTTTTTGAATAGACTCTTGGTAATAAATAAGATGTAGCTTCCTTTTAAACTTTTAGTTCCCTTATATACTAGATGTTTACTTTTGATTTATTTGAAAAACTTTACTTAGCGTCTTTACCCGTATGACAATTAAATGGATTGCCTGTAAAGTATCCTAAAGCTCTTTATGCTTATGGTGTTTTGTATATTGAAGTTGCTTTTGAAAATAGTGGTATATACTCTTCTTTAATATTTTTGATCCGTGGGATTTCGTCTCTCACATTTTGCAAGTTTTTTGTTTCCTACATACCTCAAGAATTTCACTCATAGGTCACTAAAGGATATTTAAAAATCAAATAAGGATAACGAGTGCAAGAAGTTTGTTCTCTGTCTAATTTGTGTACTATTCGCTACCTCATGAATCTAGCATATCGCCTCTGCTTTCAACGTTAGTATATAGAAATTCGACTTTAGCTGCTTACTAAGTAGCGTACTGTAACTTAACCAAATACTGTTTTTCTTTAATTATAAGAAGAGAGGTGGTTTACGTGTAATAATTTTTATATCAACAAAAATAAAGCTGCTAGTTTTTCAACTAACAGCTTACTTGCTTACTACAAACTTCTATATTTTGTAGTATTGGGGAGCAATAAAATCTTTAAAACCCTCCTTCTTCTTCAAAGTCGCCATTAGCTCTATTTTGTCTACGGCTACTTCTTTGCATGTCTTGTTTAGATTGATTGAATCTATAGGTAAAAGATACATTAATTGAGCGTGGCATCCATTGGCGCTCACTATCACTTATAAATGTTTCACTTACCGTATAAGATTTGCGTTTTCTTGTGTCTAACAAGTCTCTAACGTTCACACCTACTGTTCCATTTCCATCAAATACATCTTTACTTAATGCCATGTCTAGAGAGAACATTCCGTCGGTTTCAGTTTGTGAATTCTTTCTTTTACCGCGATAGAAAGCGTTTGTTTGCCAATCTATTTTGCCTGGTAAAGTTACTTTAGAGCTAAATCTAGTAAACCAGCTATTGTCTTTGGCTCCATAATCTACTCCATTAAACTCTCCTGTAGTGTTGAAGGTAAATAGGTTAAAGCTTCCGTTAAATCGCAACCATCGTTCTGGGTTGTACATAAAACTAGCTTCCACTCCATAGCGTTTGTTTGTAGATAGGTTTATTGGAATAGCACGGATAATTGGAATGCCGTTAGACGTTAGCTCTCCTGTATCTTCGCTTATCACCTCAAAAGAATCTTCTTCTACTTGATAGTAAATCGATGCGTTGAAAGTGAACTTTTCCCAACGCTTTAAATATCCTAAATCAAAAGTATTGGAATAAGCAGGGTCTAATCCAGGGTTTCCTTGGAAGATATTAGATTCACTCGATCTAGAAGGGAATGGGTTAATGAACCAACGTCTTGGACGGTTAATTCTTCGGTTATATCCTAAAGAAAAACTTTGCATTTCATCTATCTCATAATTGATGTTGGCAGTAGGGAACAAGCCAATGTAATCTTTGTCGAAATCGTAAATACTATAATCTACATCCGATGCATCTGCTGCACCATCTATTTCACCTTTTAATTTAGTCGCTTCCATACGAAGGCCTAATAATACAGAGAAATCGCCAAATCTATCGCCATATTGCGTGTATAGTGCGTGGGTGTTTTGCGTATAATCAAAAATATTTGACAAGTCATTATTTGTAATATAATCACTAGTTGGGCTTGTTTGGTCGTCTACTTGATAATCTGTAACCGAATTGCTTAAGTCGGAACGATATCCTGCTTCAAACTGCTTATCGCCTATAGGAAGTACATAATCAACTTGTATTAAGAAATTATCTCTGGTGCTAAAGTCCCAAATTTTTTCACCAGGTAGTAGTTCCTCAGGTAGAGTATTGTACTCTTCAATAGTAGATCTACCATCTCTTTTACTACGGTCGTATTGGAAATCAGCTGTTAGCTTTTGACCGTTATCGTCCAATCTATTTTCGTAGTTTAATGAGAACTGGACATTGTTGTCTTTATTTTTTCCATTCTCCTCTCGGGTACGAGCTTTTCTAAGGGTATGGCTTCTATCAAACTCCTCAGTTAAGTTGGTATTTCTATTATCGTTATTTCCGATACGTAGAAAACCTGAAGCTGTTAAGGATGATTGATCGTTTAAGAAATACTCTATTCCTAAATGCGTATTGAAACCACGTCGCCAGCGAAGGTTTTCACCATCTTCGTTTACAAAAGGTCTTTCGCGATCAGGATTTAGATATTCGTTATTAGAGTAGGAGCTTCCTGTAGACTCTCTATATCTATATCCGGTATTATTAAAGATATTAAACTTGTTAGTACGTAGGTTTAAACTCGTTGAAATACCTGCATTTAATGGATCGCCTCCATTAACACGTACCGAACCATTTATACCTAATGTGTTTTCTTGTTTTAAAATAATGTTGATAATACCAGCTGTTCCTTCTGCATCATACCTTGCCGATGGTGAAGTAATAACTTCAACACTTTCAATAGCTTCGGATGGTAGCTGACGTAGTGCATCGGTAGAGTCAAATCCGGCTAAAGCAGAGGGCTTTCCGTTAATAAGGATACGTACATTGTCGTTACCACGTAGGCTTATGGCCCCTTCAACATCTACAGAAACCGAAGGAACGTTGTCTAGTACATCGCTTATCGTAGCTCCACTTGTAGTTAGGTCTTTACCTATATTATATACTTTTTTATCAAGATGTATTTGTACCTCTGTAGTTTCAGCTCGAATAACTACTTCGTCTAATAAACCTGAATCAAGTGCTAAATTAACGGTAGGTAATTCGCGATTACTTTTATTAATCACTTGATTCTTTAACTCTTTAGTTTCGAATGAAATAAACTCATATCGAACAGTATAGGTGCCTGCTGGCACTTTGATATTAAATTTACCCTCATGGTCGGTGATACCACCATTAACCATAGTGTTGTCTGCATCTATAAAAACAACAGTAGCAAATTCCAGTGGGGTACCTGATGAAGCATCTAAAACTTTTCCAGTGGCTTCAATTTGGCTTTGTGCAAAAGCAGTAATAGTAAGAAAGAAACTAAATAGAATTAGTAAGGGTTCCGTAAACGGGGATTTTTTCATTATAATTGATTTGATTTCGTTATTTATACAGGTTGGACTGCAATACCGCCTAAGGGTTTAACCTAAGACTGTTAAAAAAAAGTTAATAATTGCAGGGTTACCTTTTACAATTTAATTAACGGCTGCAAAGGTAGTTTAAAATTATTTTTAAACATAGATTGGCATTAATTATAATATATATCGTTTAAAACGTGCTATGTTACCAATAAGATGTGTGGATTTGATGGTATGAGTGGTGTATTCCTAGTAAAATAGTATTAATACTGGCTGTAAATTATAAATGGAGGTAGAGGCTGTATATATCTAGAAAAGATTTCTTTTTAGCAGTCTTTTCTATTTAGCATAGTAAAGTTTCGGGAATTGTTACAAAATTGCAATAAACTTGGTTAGTGTTACGAATATTATATATATTTGCCGTTTATAAGCTACTTTCGTACAAGGCTTAAATTTAAATTTAGATAGTTTTTTAGCCAAAAATATTATCTATATTTGCATACTTAATTATTGAAGGATTTTAAAGAAATAAAAAGAAATGAAAAAAGGCATTCACCCGGACAATTATAGAGTTGTAGCATTCAAAGACATGTCGAACGACGATGTTTTCTTAACTAGGTCTACAGCTAGTAGCGATGAGACTATTGAAGTAGATGGCGTAGAGTATCCTTTAGTAAAGCTAGAGATATCTAGAACGTCCCATCCTTACTATACTGGTAAGCAAAAGTTGTTGGATACTGCTGGACGTATTGATAAGTTCAAGTCGAAGTACGCTAAATTCAACAAGAAGAAAGACAAGAAAGAAGAGTAAATCTTACAGCATTTATTATATATAAAGCCTTCGTTTATTAAAACGAAGGCTTTTTTTATTTATTTTTGATATTAAATATTTATCTACTTATGAACTATATATTATATGACAGTGAAGTTAGAGATAACCTGCTTCCGTTAACCTACACTAGGCCTGTTGCTGATTTGAGAATTGGAATTCTGACCATTCGTGAAAAGTGGGAGAAACTACTCCAAGCAACCACCTCTACCAAAACAGAGGAATATTTGTCAGAAAAATTTCCATTAGAACAAAAGGAAAAGAATATTTTTATAAATGCTTCCTTCTTACCTTCCGAAAACCTAGCGAGAATGGTAAGCAACCTAAAAGAGAATCAGGCTATATTTTTTAAAGAAACTCCTATAGCTTACTTCTACACCCCAAACCAGAAAGTAGATTTTAGTACGTTTGATGTAATTTCTTATAGTCATACCGATGTTATACAAATAACCCAGGTTTACGACTTATTTTCTCTAAATGAGGAAGCTTTAAAAAGAGACTTTGCTTTTTTGACAAAAAACAGAAAGTCACAGCCTATACCAGATCACGTATTTACTGTAAATGACGATAATATATTTATAGAGGAAGGCGCTACTCTTCTTAACTGCTCATTGAATGCTTCCGACGGCCCTATATATATAGGAGCAGACACCACTGTAATGGAGGGAGTGCATATTCGAGGTGCTTTTGCACTTTGCGAACACGCTATGGTTAAGATGGGGGCAAAAATATATGGCGCTACTACTATCGGTCCACATAGTAGGGTAGGAGGAGAGGTGACAAACTCTGTGTTTATAGGGTATTCCAATAAAGGTCACGATGGGTTTTTAGGAAATTCCGTTTTAGGCGAATGGTGTAATATTGGTGCAGATTCCAATAATTCCAATTTAAAAAACAACTACGCATCTGTTAGGTTGTGGAATTATCCAGCAGGAAGATTTCTAGATACCCAGTTGCAGTTTTGTGGACTTATCATGGGCGATCATAGCAAATGCGGCATTAATACCATGTTCAATACCGGTACCGTTGTCGGCGTAAGCGCGAATATCTATGGTTCAGGTTTCCCAAGAAACTTTATTCCTAGTTTTAGCTGGGGAGGAGCATCGGGGGTAACGACATATAAAATAGATAAAGTCTTTGAAGTGGCCGATGTGGTTATGAAGCGCCGTAACGTATCTCTAGAAGAGGTTGATAAAAAGATACTAAATACTGTTTTTGAACTGACTAAGTCTTATAGAGGCTAAGGGGTTTTATATACGTTTTTAAGGTAAAGAAAGTTTTGCGGGTTTATTTTCATACCCTTTACATTGGGTTGAACAAAACGCACTGCTTTGTCGTAAAATAATGGAACAGTAGCCATTTCTGCCAACAGGATAGAATCCATTTTTTGGTATAAATGGCTTCGCTGTTCTATATCTTGGATAGCCATACTAGCTACGTATAGAGAGTCGTATACCTTATTGGTGAAGTGAGAGTAATTCGGACCATTTGGAGTGTGATTAGGACTGTAAAATAACGACAAATAACTTTCAGCATCTGGATAATCGGCTATCCAGCTAGCACGGAAAAACTCTAAATCGCCTACTGCTCGCATTTGGAGTAAAGTAGAAGGCGGTAAGACATCCACTCTAAGTTTTATGCCGATTAGCTCAAGCTGACGCTGAATGTATTCACAAATATCTAAATACTCGGCAGTGGTGGCCACACGCAGTTCTGGATTCTCAATTCCTGTTTCCTTGGTAAATTCTTGCACTAAGTTACGAGCTCGATTTCTATCGTAAATATATCCGCCCTGATTGCTATGCCCTGGTAATCCCGCAGGTATAAAACCACCGTTTGCTGCAATTCCCATGTCATTTCTTAGGTGCTTTATCATAGTTTTTCGGTCAAATCCGATATTGATAGCTTCTCTTAATTTTCTTGATTGTAATTCAGGCTTGTCTGTTTCTAATTGAAAACCAAGATATTCTGTATTTAGATAAGGACCGGTTAGTAAGTTTATTTTCCCGCGATATTTTTCTTGTAGTCTTCCATCGCTAGTTAATAACTCATCTTTATAAGAGGCGTCTAGCCCCGATATCATATCTATTGAGCCTTGTAGAAAATGTAAGAGTTCATTTTGTTTTTCGGGAAGAAAATTTACAGCTACAGCTTCTAAGTAAGGTAGAGGAGTTCCTGTGCTATCTTTTTCAAAGTAGATAGGGTTTTTGCGCAATACTAATTTTACGTTTTCTTCCCATAGTTGAAAGGCAAAAGGTCCGGTTCCTATGGGTTTATTTCGAAAGCTAGTTTCTTTGGAGTTTACGATTTCCTTTGGCACTACAGAGCAGTAAGGTATTGCCATGAGACCTAAGAAAGCAGGGAACGGTTCTTTTAATTGGATTTTAAAAATGGTGTCGTTTACAGCGTAATAACTATCTACTTGCTGCAACACCCAGCTTCCAGGTGAAGCAACTTTTGGATCTACCAACCTATCGAAACTAAATACAAAATCATCGGCAATCACCGTTCTAGTGCTGTCTTTTCCAAATCGAGCATCTTTATGAAAATACACATCTTCACGTAGTATAAATGTGTAGGTGTTGGTAGAGTCGTTAAATTCCCAATGCTTAGCAATATCTGGTTTAAGATTTAATTCTTCATCAAACTGTACTAAACCATTATATAACTGTAGGCTAGGCCATATGTTGGCAAGGTTTCTTGCAAATGCTGGATCCAAAGAGCTTATGTTAGCATGTTGGTTATATCGAAAAACCAGATGGTCGCGATTTTCAGTAGATCCCTGATTACAAGAAGCCAAACCTATAGTCATTAGAAGAATCAAAAAGGAGTATTTAAAGAAATGCTTAGGCATGAGAATTTTTAGAACTTGATTTAAGTTTGTATTTTTGCTGAAATATACACTAAAAATACAAGAATGAACGATACTAAGAAAGTTGCATTCTATACTTTGGGCTGTAAGCTCAATTTCAGCGAAACTTCTACCATTGCAAGAAACTTCACTAACGAAGGTTTTGAGCGAGTAGATTTTGATGAGCATGCCGATATTTATGTGATAAATACCTGTAGTGTAACCGAAAGCGCCGATAAGCGTTTTAGAACTATTGTAAGGCAAGCACAAAGGGTAAATCCTGATGCATTTGTGGCGGCTATAGGATGTTATGCCCAATTAAAACCAGAAGAGTTAGCAGCAGTAGATGGCGTAGATTTGGTTTTGGGAGCAACAGAGAAGTTTAAGCTTACCGATTACCTTAATGATCTTTCTAAAAATGATAAAGGTGAAATTCACTCATGCGAGATAGATGATGCCGATTTTTATGTTGGATCTTATTCTATAGGAGATAGAACGAGGGCTTTTTTAAAAGTTCAAGATGGCTGTGATTATAAATGCACCTATTGTACTATTCCATTGGCTAGAGGGATATCTCGTAGTGATACTTTAGAGAATGTTTTAAAGCAAGCGGCTGAAATTGCAGCACAAGACATAAAGGAGATTGTGCTTACAGGTGTGAATATAGGGGATTATGGAAAAGGTGAGTTTGGAAATAAAAAGCACGAACATACTTTTTTAGAATTGGTTCAAGCTCTAGATGAAGTAGAGGGAATTCATAGACTTCGAATATCTTCTATAGAACCTAATTTATTAAAGAACGATACCATAGACTTTGTTGCGGATTCTAATAGTTTTGTTCCTCATTTTCACATTCCACTTCAGAGTGGTAGTAATGACATATTAAAACTTATGCGTAGGCGCTATATGCGTGAATTGTATGAAGAGCGTGTACAGCGTATTCGCGAAGTGATGCCTCATGCTTGTATTGGGGTAGATGTTATAGTAGGATTTCCTGGGGAAACGGATGAACACTTTTTAGAGACTTATAAGTTTTTACAAGAGTTAGACATTTCTTACTTACATGTGTTTACTTACTCGGAGCGAGATAATACGATAGCAGCAGAAATGGATGGGGTAGTGCCAATGGGTACTCGTAGAAAACGAAGTAGGATGCTTCGAGGTCTATCGGTTAAAAAGCGTAGAGCTTTTTATGAAAGTCAAATTGGTAGCGTGCGAAGTGTGTTGTTTGAAGGAGAAAATAAGGATGGGTTTACGCATGGATTTACCGATAATTACGTTCGTGTAAAAGTACCATATGACGAGTCTTTAAGTAATACATTGCACAAAGTAAAGTTAACCCATATTGATGAAGATGGATTGGTTTATACTACTCCCCATTCTTTAGACCAGGGTTAGGCTGATTTAAGTTTGTTTTTTCTTTTAACATACAGTTCTATTGGCTTTACACGACCAATTCCCTGATGTTTTCTATTGTTGTACTCATTTACA
>Ga0209487_1001540_pt1 | contig 19397 bp, 17 predicted proteins | sample Poulit2012_FD_187524 | JGI IMG/M metagenome (GOLD analysis project Ga0209487, IMG submission 187524) | Agricultural soil microbial communities from Georgia to study Nitrogen management - Poultry litter 2012 (SPAdes) (version 2) | ecosystem: Environmental > Terrestrial > Soil > Agricultural land...
CAGAGACGTCGCGAAGCGATTCAGGGCCTGCTCAAAACCGGTTCGTGGAGCATTTCGAGGCTGGCCGTCGAACTCGAGACCTCCGAGTCGACCATCCGCCGGGATCTGCGGGACATGGCCGCGGCCGGCGAGATCATCCGCACCATCGGCGGAGCAGCCGCGCCCGGATATACCGAACCACCGCTGGGCGAGAGGATGGAGCAGCAGGCGGAAGCCAAGGACGCCATCGCCGCCCGGGCCCTCGAACGTCTCGACGAACCCAAGGTGCGCACAGTCTTCCTCGACGCCGGTTCGACGACAGTGCGTTTAGCGGAGAGGATCAGGCACCGCAGCGACCTCACCGTCATCACGCGCGGTCTCGAGATCGCGCTGACTCTTGCCCATGCCGACGGACCGAAGGTCGTCATGGTCGGCGGTGAGGTCTCGACCCTCTCCCACGGGACCACCGGCGCACTGTCCGACCATGCCCTCACCCGCGTACACGTCGACATCGCATTCCTCGGTGCCGATGCGGTCAACGTCGCTCAGGGTTTGGGCGAGCCGACTCTCGACGAGGCGCGGACCAAGGAGCTCATCGCCGACCGGGCCGAAGACGTCGTCGTACTCGCCGACAGCTCCAAAGAAGACCGCGAGGTCGCAGCCTGGGCGCCGCTGCCCAGCGGGTGGAGTTGGATCGACGAGAACGGAGAGCGGACACAGGGTCGGAAAGGCGCTTAAGAAGCGATCGAGCCCGAATCATACCCGCCGATCAGAAACGATCAAATTCAGTCACCGAATCGACTTTCTGTCAACCGTATTCCCGTAACGATAACTTCGCTGTTCCCTGTGAAGAAAACTTGTCACCTCTGAGGTCACTCCAGAGAACATTCCTCCTGGTCAGAAGCCCACTTCGAGACGAATCCAACAGAGACACGCCGTTGATTTGACACGATTTTCACATTGAGAGCCTGAACGCAGGCTCGTACCGTGGATCCGGTTCGCAACAAGGCCCACCACCAGGTGGTCCGCATAAATGGAGGAATTCATGAGCATCCCCGATACCTCAGGATCCGCGATACCATCATCCCCGGCCGAGCCCGATCTCGGGACGGTGCGCAAAGCGGTCACCGCTTCGGCCCTCGGCAATGCGACCGAATGGTTCGACTACGGCCTCTACGCCGTCTCGATCGTCTACATCACCCAGCATTTCTTCCCCGGCAGCCACGGCGAGCTCCTCGCCCTGCTGACCTTCGCCGTCTCCTTCATCTTCCGTCCGCTGGGCGGAATCGTCTGGGGGCCGATGGGAGACCGGCTCGGCCGCAAACGGGTGCTGGCGCTGACCATCCTCCTCATGGCCGGATCGACTTTCTGCATCGCTCTGCTGCCCAGCTATGCCACGATCGGCGTCGCAGCCCCGATCATCCTCGTGCTGCTGCGCGTCATCCAGGGATTCTCCTCCGGAGGCGAGTACGGAGGCGCCGCGACCTTCATGGCCGAATACGCTCCCGATCGGCGGCGTGGGTTCTTCGGCAGCTTCCTCGAATTCGGCACTCTGGCCGGAATGGCCGCCGGCTCCCTCTTCGTCCTCCTGCTCCAACTCGGATTCGGTGAACAGGCGATGATGGATTGGGCCTGGAGGGTCCCGTTCATCTTCGCAGGCGTGCTCGGCGTCGTCGGCCTCTATATGCGCACCCAGCTCGACGAGTCGCCGGTCTACGAAGAGCTCGACGAGACCAAGCAGGACAAGTCGGTCAAGGACGTCTTCCGCATCCTCTTCTCCGACTACTGGAAGCAGCTGCTCATCCTCGGCGGAATGGTCGTGGCGGTCAACGTCGTCAATTACACGCTGCTGTCGTACATGCCCTCCTACCTGCAGGGCCCCGTCGGAATGGGGGCGAATGCCTCGCTGACCGTGATGTTCCTGGCTCAGGCCTTCATGATGCTGCTCATCCCCTTCGGAGGCATGCTCTCGGACAAGCTGGGCCGCAGACCGATGTGGTTCTTCTCGCTCATCGGCCTGTTCGTCGCGGCCATCCCGATGTTCATGCTCATGGCCAGCGGATTCGTCTGGGCACTGATCGGGCTGGCAGTGCTCGGGATCCTCTACATTCCACAGATCTCGACGATCTCGGCGACCTTCCCGGCCATGTTCCCCGGCCCCGTGCGCTTCGCCGGCTTCGCGATCTCCTACAACGTCTCGACCGCTCTCTTCGGCGGCACCGCCCCCTCGGCGAATGAGGCGATCATCGGCGCGACGGGAAACACCATCGTCCCCGCCTACTTCATCATGGGCGCCTGCCTCATCGGCTTCATTGCGGCCCTGTTCATGAAGGAGACGAACGGCGCCTCGCTGAGAGGAGCCGGCCTGCCCGAGACGGGCGCGGACATCGTCTTCGATGAAGCCGCGCTCTCCGGCTCGAAGTGACCGCCTGTCTCGGGACCGAGTGACCGCCTCTCCCGGAATCGCATGACCGCTTTCGGATGCCCCTCGCCGACAGGACCGGCTGTGTGACCTCACAGCCGGTCCTCTGCAACCGAGAGCAGGTCCCGAACGGTCGAGATCATCGGCTCTCCGCGGGGTCGCGACAGGAGAATGTGCAGGTCACGGCCACACCGCACATACTGGCGAAGACCACGGTGAACACCGCGTCGCAGCCCGGCCTCTTCGTGGCCTCGGGCCCGAAGAGCTCCCGCGCGAACGCACAGTCCGGTTCGCCTGATCGCCCACACCCGCCTCTTCCTCCGCTTCGTTCGCGGTCAGCACCGGCTGCCTCACGCTTGCAGTCTGTGTTGATAGTCTCTGTCGAGAATGTCAGACTGAACAAACTTTCAGTCACAGGGGCCGCGCAGACGCCGCGGACCGGCGATCACCGGCCCGAACAGCAGCGATCGAGAGCTCAGAAGAGGACGGATCCGATGAAGAGGAACCTGTACAACGACGACCACGAGGCGTTCCGAGGCTCGGTCGCGGCCTTCCTCGACCGAGAGGTCGTGCCGCACTTCGAGCAGTGGGAGGAGGACCACCTCGTCGATCGGCAGATGTGGCGCAGCGCCGCCCAGTCGGGAATCATCGGCATATCCATCCCCGAGGAGTTCGGCGGGAGCGGAGTCGCGGACTTCCGGTTCGAGATGATCCGTTCGGAGGAGATCGCCCGCCGCGGGGTCAGCGCGGCCACCAGCGGCTGGGGCGTGTCCGACGGCATCGTGCCCGGCTACCTCATCGAACTCGGCACTCAGGCTCAGAAGCAGAAGTATCTGACCGGGCTGACCTCGGGTGACATGATCGGCGCGATCGCCATGACCGAGCCGAATGCCGGCTCGGATCTGCAGAACATCACGACGAAAGCCGTTCGCGACGGCGACGACTGGGTCATCAACGGGGCGAAGACCTTCATCACCAACGGCATCCACTGCGACTTCGTCATCGTCGTCGCTCGCACCGATTTCGAGGCGAAGCCCTCTCAAGGCACCTCGCTGTTCATCGTCGACGCCGACGCGCCCGGTTTCGAGAAGGGCCGCAAGCTCAAGAAGCTCGGCATGGACGCCCAGGACACTGCCGAACTCTCGTTCTCCGACGTCCGCGTGCCGGCCGAGGCACTCCTCGGCGAGCTCAACCAGGGCTTCATCCACCTCATGGTCAACCTCCCCACCGAGCGCCTCCTCATCGGCTCGGGCTCCCTGGCCGCCGCCCGGGCGGCACTGGAGTGGACGGCCGAGTACGTCTTCGAACGCCCCGCCTTCGGTCAGACGATCGGCGACTTCCAGAACACTCGCTTCGAACTCGCCGAACTCGAGACCCGCGTCGACGCCTTCGAGGCATTCATCGACCGCTGCGCACTGGCCCTCAACGACGGTGAGCTCACCGCGGTGGACGCGGCGAAGGCCAAGTACCTCGGGTCCGACCTCGAGATCGAGGTCGTCAACCGCTGCCTGCAGCTCTTCGGCGGCTACGGCTACATGCTCGAGTTCCCCATCGCCCGCGCCTACAAGGACAATCGCATCCAGGCGATCTTCGGCGGCGCGAACGAGGTCATGAAGGAGCTCATCGGTCGCGACATCGCCAAGCGCCACCGCAAACGCTGAGACCTGCCGGGGATCACTGATCCGCGACGTCGAGGACGACCTTGCCCATCACGGAGCGATCGTCGAGCTCCCTGATCGCCGAGGCGGCTTCGGCCAGCGGATACCTCGCGTGGATGAGCGGACTCAGCCCGCCGGCGGCGACGTGCTCCCGAAGCGCCTCCCACTGCCTGGCGATGAGAGTGGGGTCGCCGAGGGTCGCAGCGCCCCAGGCCACTCCGTCGACCGAGATGTTCTTCAGCAGCAGCCTGTTGACCTTGATCGAGGGGATCTCGCCGGCGGTGAAACCGAGAACCAGCAGACGCCCGAACGGCGCGAGCACACGGGTGGAGTCGGTGAAACGATCACCTCCGACCGGATCGAAGACATAATCGACCCCGCGCGGACAGATCTCCTTGGCCGCATCCTTGAAGCCATCGGCCCTGACCACATGCGTCGCCCCGAGGCCTTGCACCGCTTCGGCCTTCGCCTCGGTCGAGACGACCGCGACGACCTCGAGGCCCATGGCCAGGCTCACCTGCACCGCAGCCGACCCCAGGCCGCCGGCGGCACCGTGGACGAGCACGCTCTGCCCGGGTCGGGCGCCGGCGCGCACCCGGAGGGCGAAGTCCGCGGTGAGCACGTTCATCGGCATGCCAGCGCCCTGGGCGAGACCGACGGTGTCCGGCAGAGCCATCGTCGACGCGTCATCGGCGACGAGGTATTCGGCGAAGGTGCCGACTCCGGTGATCGCGGCGACCCGGTCACCGACGGAGAACCGGGAGCCCGGTCCTGCCTCGGCGACGATGCCCGAGGCCTCGGAGCCGAGGACGAAGGGCAGCTCGTGCTTCGTCTGGTACAAGCCCCGGGTCTGCAGGAGTTCTGGAAAGGTCACACCCGCGCAGGCGACTTCGATGAGGACCTGCTCGGGGCCGGGGCTCGGGCGCTCCACCTCGGCGAGTTCGACATCGTCGGGACCGGTCAGAGCGGTGACGCGAATGGCTTTCATGATGTCCTCACTGTCGTTGTCGGGCCGGCGACCGATGGTCGCCTCACAGCGGCGATGGACCAATCCCTATCACATCCGCCACGGTGACGGGGATCACTTCCATGGCTTGACTCCCCTGCTGGTCTTGAATACTGTGAATTCTACTGAACGATTGTTCACTCGGGAAGGTCAAGGATGACACAGACACCGGCAGGGTTCGACGCGCAGAGCATCGGCAGATGGATCGAGCAGAGATTCGGGATCGACGACTTCGATGTCGAAGTCATGTCCATCGGTCGGTCGAACCTCACGTTCACCATCACCGTCGACGGCAGCCCGCGCTGGGTGCTGCGTCGCCCGCCGCTGGGCCACGAGGGCGGCAGCGCCCACAATGTCGCCCGTGAGGGTCGGATCATGGCGGCCCTGTCCGACAGCGCGGTCCCGGTGCCGAACGTGCTCGAGATCGTCGACGATGCCGAGGTCCTCGACGTGCCCTTCGTCTTCATGGACCACTGCCCGGGGTTCGCGATCAACACGGCCGAGGACTGGGCGCGGATCCCCGACGGGCCCGGGCCGGACGACAAGCGCTCCTGTGCGTTCGGCATGATCGACACCCTCGCCGCCATCCATGCCGTCGACATCGACGAGGTGGGTCTGGCCGATCTGCGTCGACCCGGAGGCCTCATCGAACGCCAGCTGCGACGGTGGCTCGGCCAGGTCGAGCAGATCGCAATGCGTGAGACTCCGATGATCCACGAAGTCCACGACGTCCTGCTGAAGTCGATGCCCGATCCCGCGGGCAGCCCGGTGGGGATCGCCCACGGGGACTTCAAACCCAACAACCTCATCTTCTCGGGCAGCGGGGCGGTCAACGCCGTCGTCGACTGGGAGCTGACCGCCGTCGGTGAGGTGCTCACCGACCTCGGCTACTTCATCGCTATGCTCACCGTGCCCGAGGAGTACACGAGCATCTGGGTGCCCACTGTCGAGGACGGCTTCCCTGACGCCGATGAGCTGATCGCCCGCTACCAGGAGGTCAGCGGCCACGAAGTCCACGACGTCGGCTACTACTCGGCCTTCGCGATGTGGAAGCTCGCCTGCATCCGCGAAGGCGTCTACACCCGGCTCGCGACCGGGAAGATGGGCGATCTCGACCTCGATCCGGAGGTCGCCGGTGCCGGTGTGGAGGAACTCGCGCAGCAGGCGCTGACCCTGCTGGAGCAGGCATGATCGACGGCGCCCGGATCATCGTCACCGGCGCCGCCGGTGGAATCGGCGCAGCCTTGGCCGCCGAGCTGATCACCCGCGGCGCCTCGGTCGTCCTCGCCGATCTGTCCGCCTCCGTGACCGAGACCGCACAGCGCCTGGCCTCGGATCATCCGGCGGCCTCCGATGGCGATGGGCCGCGCGCTCACGCCTGGATCGGGGACGCGGCCTCGGTCGCAGGCATCGGCGAGCTCGTCTCCTTCGCCGACGGCCGCCTCGGCGGGGTCGATATGTACTTCGCCAACGCCGGGGTCATCGGTCCGGCCATGCTCGGGGACTCCGATGCCGACTGGGATGCGATCATCGACGTCAACCTGCGGGCCCATGTCCGCGCCGCCCAGCTGCTCATCCCCCGCTGGCAGGAGGCCGGGTCCGGCTATTTCGTCGCGACCTCCTCGGCCGCAGGGCTGCTGACGCAGATCGGTTCGGCGGCGTACTCGGTGACCAAGCACGCCTCGCTCGGTTTCGCCGAATGGCTGTCGGTGACCTACCGGGATGAGGGCATCCGGGCCTCGGTGGTCTGCCCCATGGGAGTGAATACGAACCTGCTGGACTCCGCCGCCGGTGACGGCGGGGCGCAACGGGCCGTGACACAGGCCGGCACGGTCCTCGAACCCGCCGAGGTCGCCGCCGTCGTCGTCGATGCGGTGGAGCGGGAGGAGTTCCTCATCCTGCCCCACCCCGAAGTCCTCGAGATGTACCGCATGAAGGGCAGCGACTACGATCGTTGGCTTCGCGGAATGTCCCGCTATCAGTCCCGTTTGAACGAGCAGTGAGGAGAATGCACGTGTTGGAGACCACCGAACGCGGCCGTGAATACCAGGATCGGCTGAACGCCTTCATGGACGAGTTCGTCTACCCTGCCGAGCCCGTCTATGCCGAACAGATGGCGGCCACGGCCAGTCCGCACACGCAGCCGCCGGTCCTCGAGGATCTCAAGGCGGAGGCGAAGAGGCAGGGACTGTGGAATCTGTTCCATCCGCATCCGGAGTGGGGCCCGGGTCTGACGAACTTCGAATACGCCCCGCTGGCCGAGATCACCGGCCGCAGCATCGAGATCGCCCCCGAGGCGATCAACTGCAATGCTCCGGACACGGGCAATATGGAGGTCTTCACCCTCTTCGGCACCGATGAGCACAAGGAGAAGTACCTGCGCCCGCTGCTCGAGGGCACGATGGCCTCGGCATTTGCGATGACCGAACCGGATGTGGCCAGCTCCGATGCCACGAACGTCGAGATGCGCATGGAACGCACAGCAGAGGGCTTCCTGCTCAACGGGCGGAAATGGTTCGCCTCCAACGGCATGCACCCGAACTGCCGCGTGCTCATCGTCATGGGCAAGACCGACCCCACCGCCGAGGTGCACCGTCAGCAGTCCATGCTCGTCGTGCCCATCGATGCTCCCGGAGTGAGGGTGGTGCGCAATCTGCCCGTCTTCGGCTATGCCGACCGAGAGGGTCATGCCGAGATCGTCTTCGAGGATGTGCTGGTGCCCTTCAAGGACGTGCTCAAGGGTGAGGGCGAAGGCTTCGCCATCAGTCAGGCACGACTGGGTCCCGGGCGCATCCACCACTGCATGCGCGCCATCGGAGTCGCCGAGCGGGCCCTCGAGCTCATGGTCAAGCGCGCCGAGGAGCGGGTGACCTTCGGAGAGAAGCTCTCGAGTCGGGCGAACATCCAGGATTGGATCGCCGAGTCCCGGATCGAGATCGACCAGGCCCGACTGCTCACCCTGCACACCGCGGACATGATGGACAGATACGGCAACAAGGTCGCGAAGAACGCGATCGCCGAGATCAAGGTCGTCGCCCCCTCGATGGCGCTCAAGGTCCTCGATCGGGCGATCCAGATCCACGGCGGAGGCGGTGTCACCGACGACTTCCCGCTGGCGAGGTTCTGGGCTCATATGCGCACTCTGCGCCTGGCCGACGGCCCCGACGAAGTGCACAGGCGATCCATCGCGCGCAACGAGATCAAGAAGCACCGCTGACAGACAGGGCCCGCCCGCTCCAAAGAAACACCACCCGAGAGAGGATGTTCAATGACGAACAGCTGGTTCGAGACACGACCATGGATCGCAACGCTGGGTGAGGTCGCCCAGCAACCCTATGTGCTCGAGGACTCCACCCCTCTGGCCGACCTCGCCGCGACCGTTGAGGTCCGCGGAGACGCGGAGGCCATCAGCTACTACGGTTTCACGCTGACCTGGAAGGAGTTCGACCGCTGGTCGACTGCCTTCGCCGCCTTCCTCGCAGAGCAGGGGGTCAGGCCCGGAGACCGGATCGGCATCTACGAGCAGAACACACCCGCCTTTGCGATCTCGACCTATGCGATCTGGAAGGCCGGTGGCGCTGTCGTCCCGCTCAACCCCATGTATCGCGGCGAGCTCGAACACATCTTCACCGATGCGCAGGTCACAGGCCTCATCGTCTCGAAGGCCGCGTATCTCGATCGGGTCGACGACTATGCGACCGGGCTTCCGCTCGTCATCCTCAGCGATGATCGGAGCTTCCAGACGGACGGGCCCGAGGCGATCTTCTCGATGTTCGAAGCGCTGCCGGAGGTGCCCGGTCTCCCGGACTTCGAAACGGCCGTCCGCGATCACCTCGACACCGACTTCACCCCGCACTCACCGGCCGTCGATGACCTCGCGCTCATCGCATACACCTCGGGGACTTCGGGCCGCTCGAAGGGCGCGGCGGCGACCCACGCCAACATCTCGAGCAATTCACGGTACTGCCTGCGCAATTCGGTGCTCGGGCCCGGCGACGGCTATGTCTCCCTCGCCCCGCTGTTCCACATCACCGGATTCATCTGCCAGTTCCTCGCCGCCGTTGCCGGTGGGGCGCGGCTGATCCTCAACTATCGGTTCGAGCCGGGTTCGCTCATCGCGCTGTGCGATGAGCAGAAGCCGGCGTACATGGCCGGACCGGCGACCGTCTACACGGCGATGATGTCCCACCCTGATTTCGACGCCGAGAAGTTCGCTTCGTTCAAGTCCCTGATGTCCGGCGGTGCACCGCTGCCCGAGGGCTTGGTCAGGAAGTTCGAGCAGCGTGCGGGCATCTACGTCGGCCAGGGCTACGGACTGTCGGAGACCTGCGCTCAGGTGGCGACCGTCCCGCACGGATTCCAGGCACCCGTGGATCCCGACAGCGGCAACCTCGCCTGCGGCCTTCCCCAGCCGGACGTCCTGATCCGCATCCTCGACGACGACGGCGAACCGGTCGGGCCGGGCGAAGTCGGTGAGGTCGCGGTCTCCGGCCCTCAGGTCGTACGCGAGTACCTCAACAATGCGCAGGCCACCGCCGAGCAGATCCCGAACGGCGAACTGCGCACCGGAGATGTCGGATTCATGCGCGAAGACGGGTGGCTGTTCATCGTCGACCGGAAGAAGGACATGATCAACGCCTCCGGCTTCAAGGTCTGGCCCCGTGAGGTCGAGGACGTCCTCTACACCCATCCGGCCGTCCAGGAGGCCGCGGTCGTCGGCATCCCCGACGAGTACCGCGGCGAGGACGTCGCCGCCTTCGTCACCCTGCAGCCGGACGCCGAGGCAGACGCCGAGGAGATCATGAGCTTCTGCCGTGCCCGTCTCGCCTCGTACAAGGCTCCCCATCGGGTGACGTTCATCGATCAGCTGCCGAAGACGAGTTCGGGCAAGATCCTGCGCCGGACCATCCGCGCCGAGGCGGTCGAAGCCGCCGAGGCAGCGCGGGAGGCGGCCGCCTCGGCCAGGGAGGCGACGACAGCCGGAGAAGCCGCGGCGTCTGCCGAATGAGCTGGCCGTCGGCAGGTCTGCTGCCGGTCAGGGTATCCGCGAGGCGGGATAACGGTCGGCCTCGCTGAGGATCTCGGGTGTCAGGTCCTCGTCTTCGACGATGCTCGTCATCTCCCAGCGCTGGTGAACCGGACAGCGCTGCAGGCGATAGGTGCCCAGACGGATCGATTTGAATGACACCAATGGGAGCCACCGCGTCCTGTAGTGCCCTCCCCGGGTGCAGCGAACGATGACCTCATCCTTGTAGGTTCCCTCAGTCATGGCTCCAGGTCAGCTCATGCCGCCTTGCCAGCCGGATCGCTCAGGCCAGGCTCACGGTCTCGGCGCCGCCGATGGCCCCAAAGCGACCGGGTTGGCAGGTGAGCAGGATGACCTGCGCGTTCCGACCGACATTGCCGAGGATGACATTGAGCGCGGCCAGCCGCTTCTCATCGGCGAAGCCGAACGCATCGTCGAGGATGACCGGGGCGCCTGAGCTCTCATCGACCAGGGTCGCCACGGCGAGCCGACCGATCAGTGCCAGCTGCTCCTTCGTCCCGCCGGACAGTGATTCGAAGGCCACGGTCCGCCCGTTGAGCGTGCGCGAGACGATCTCGAGGTCTTCGGAGATCTCCACCGACAGATCCTGGCCGAAGATCACTCGCCCCAGTCTCTCGATCTGCTCTTTGAATGGGGCCACGTACTTCCGTTGGGCCTCTTCCTTGTGGGCGAGCACCGTCTCACGCAGCAGCCCGATCGCATCGGCCTGCCGGCGCAGGCGAGCCAGTCGCGACTGCAGGGACTCGAGTGACTCCTCTGCGGCTTTGAGCTTGTCGTAGATGCCCTCCCCCGCACGGTCGTCGATGAGCGCAGCCAGCCGGTCGACCTCCTGGCGGTCGGATTCCTGCTGCTTCTGCTTGCTCTCGAGAAGCCCGCGGGCGTTCTGCAGCCGCATCTCCAAGGTCTCCGGATCAGAGGCTTGATACCGCGCGCGGGCCGAGGCGACGGCTTCTTCGCGTTCCTGTGCCTGAGCCTTCGCCTCGGTCACGCGCTCGTCGAGCGACTCGTCGGAGTCCGACTCCCGGTCGGCGGCCAGGCGCGCGTTCAGATTCTGCGCTGTCGTCGTCGCCTGTTCGTGGGTCGTCTGCGCCCGAACGGCTGCCACCCGAGCCTCGTCCCGGTCGGTCCGAGAGCGCTCGAGAGCCTCTCGCGCGGTGTCGACGGCCTCCTGTGCGGCATCGACGGCTGCGGCGGTCGATTCGACAGCGGTTTCGAGCTCGTCGATCCCGGCCGGTTCGTTCCCCGGCTCACTCGATTCCGCAGATTCTCCCGCCAGGTGCTCGGCTCGTGACAGTGCGGTATCGAGTCCGGCCCGATCATCGCTGCCGATGAGCACGCGCAGGGTCGAGTTCGCCTCCGCCAGCACCGCCTCGGCACTGGCGCGCTCTTCGGCTCGGTGACGTGCCTGGTCGAGGGATTCGACGCCGAGGCGCTCCAGTTCGGCATCGAGGCCGGCCTGCGCCGATTCGACGGCTCGGTCGAGTTCGGCCGAGGACTGGCCGGGGCGGACGGTGATGTCGACGACCGAGTCGATGTGGACCCTCATGTCCTTGACGACGGCGAACTCCTCCGCAGTGTCGTCGGGTAGGGCCGCCCCATCGACGCTGACTTCGGTGTCGCCGAGCCGCCGGGCCACGATCTGGGCGGCAGCTGCGGTCCTCGCATTCTCCGCGATGCGCACTTCGGTGACCAGATCGCTCAAGCCTTCGACGTCCTCGGCGCTGACGGTGATCGACTCGATCGTCGCTTGCGCTTCGACCGCTCTGCGTTCCTGTTCGCGGATGTTCGTCAAGCGCTTGCGCAGTTCGCTGACTTCTCGGCGGGCACGGGCCTGAGCCAGTGCGGCGGAGGCGGACTTCGCATCCGCGCGGGCCCGGTCGAGCTCGGTCTGCTTCACTTCGAGCGCCTTCTTCGCCGCTAAGAAGTCGGCGTCGCGCTCCCGCTGGGAGGCCACGAGCTTATCGAGCGCCTCCTCGGCTGCCTGCACGGCCTCCTCGGCAGCGGTCGCTTCGGAGACGAGGGCGAGCCTGCGGTCCCTGACCTCCTCGGCTCTCTGCTGTTCGCGTCCCGCCGATTCGGCCAGCTCCACCGCCCGGTCGAGTTCGGTCCGCAGTCCGGACACCGCCTTCGCCGCCTCTTCGACCTCGTCGAGTTCGGTGACGGCCGAACTCAGTTGGGCACGCACGGACTCCAGCCGTTCGGTGGCTCGCGCATGTCTGTCGACGAAGGCGTCGAGTTCCCTGCTGCGTTCGTCGAGCTCACCGAAGCGTTCCTCGGCGGCCGGAAGCTCCTCGGCGAGTTTCCTCAGCTCCCCCGTCGGTTTGCCCTTGGCCGTGAAGTACTTCAGGTACTCGGTCTCGACCCGGTCGAGGAAGGCGTCATGATCGGCCGGTTCCTCCCCTGATTCATTCAATGCTCCGTGCAGGGCTTTGATCTCGGCCAGCGGCGCCTGGGCCAGGCTTCTGCCCTGGGCCACGTCGAGGGCGTCGAGCAGGTCGACGTCGACGGTGTCGTCGAGGATGCTGAGGAACCGTTCGTGGGCCTCGTCGCCGCTGATCTGCTCAGGGACGGGCTTCAGGATGTTCAGCTCGGTGAAGGGCTGCCTCAGCCAGCGTTTGCGGTACCGGACCTCGTACTCTCCCGTGCTCAGGTGCAGTTCGACCTGGGGTCCGACATCGGAGCCGACCGGCTGGGTGTCCTTGACGCTGGCTTTCCGCGACCCGGCCTTGTCCGTGCGCAGCTGTGTGATGGCCTGGTGGATCGAGGACTTGCCGATCTCATTCGGGCCTTCGACGATCGTCACGCCGGAGCCGAAGTCGACGGTGGCATCCGTGATGCCGCGGTAGTCGACGAGGGTGATGGAATGGAGTCTCATGAACCGCTCCTGGCGAATCGGTAGAGCAGGCCCAGGGCGTCCTGGGCGGTGGTCGCCGTGTCGTCGTCGGCCGTGGCACGGGCGGAGAGCTCATCGAGCGTGTCCTGCAGATATCCGCTCAGGCCCAGATCGGCGAAGTCCTCATCGGCGGCGATGACGGCCAGATCCATGTGTCGCTCCCATAGGGAGACGAGGGCGAACAGATCGGTGAAATGGTCGAGGACCTCGTCGAGGCGGGCCTTCGCAGCCGTCGGCAGGGTCCCGCGCAGGATGAGCCAGAGCGCGGTCCGGTCCTTGTCCGCCACAGAGTTCATCCGCTGTTCGAGTTCGGCCACATCCGCGGCCGAGTTGAGATCGGCCTCGATGACCGAGAAGGCCCAGGTGCCGACCGTGATCTTCTCGACCAGGCATTCATGCGTGTCCTCATCGATGTCGACGACGAGGACGTTGCCCGGGTCGTCCTCTCGCCGCGAGGTCACCTCCGGTGCCCCGGGGTACCAGATCCTCTCGGCGACCTCATAGGTCGCGTGCCTGTCGCCGAGGGCGACGAACTGGACCCGGTCCTCGCGCAGCAGGGTCCGCAGATGGTCGGTGTCGATCGTGGCCAGGGATTCCCTGTCGGGGTCGAGGACGCTCACGGCACCGTGGCCGGCGATGATGCGCACGGCGCCGGGGGTCACCTCGGCGAGGTCCGTCGTCGCCGCTGCGACGAGGTCGCCTTGCGGGTGCTTGGAGAACCACGGGGCCCCGATGACCTCGACGCCGGGGACGGGCTCGAACGGTTCGCTGTCTCTGAGCACATGGACATGGGCGGGCACGCGGGAGACGAACGCCGGGGAGTCATAGATCGACGAGGCGTCCAGCGGATCGTGGTTGCCCGGGAGCAGGACGACGGGAACGGTGAAGGAGGCGAGGACTTCGAAGGTGCGGGCGATGATCGCCCGGTCGAGCTGGTTGGTCTCGAAGACGTCCCCGCACACGAGGACGAAGTCCGCGCCCTTCGCAGCGGCCGTTTCGCCGATGCGAGCGACGGCGTCGAGTCGGGCACGGTGAAACCGCGGGCGGGCCTCCTGGCTGAGGTAGTGCGCGGTCATGCCCAGCTGCCAGTCCCCCGTGGCGATGAATCTCATCTGCTCCTCCTCATGACATTCCCATCCTACGGTCGAGTGCCACCATATACGTCGGCACCGACATCAGTGGCGCACATCACACCTCACACTGTCGGCGGCACCCTCACCTGGGCGAACACCGTCCTAGGACGAGCGCATCGGCCGATCGCACCGGCAACGACATCTCAAGTGCGCGACCGGGCGGCCGTCATTAGGTTAGGCTAAGCATTTGTGAACTCCGCTGCTCTGACTGCCACCGACCTCACTCTCGGCTACGACCGGACTCCGGTCGTCCACGACGTGAGCGTGTCCATCGCCCCGGGGGCGGTGACGGCGCTGCTGGGTCCCAACGGCTCGGGCAAGTCGACGGTCCTGAGGTCCCTGGCCCGTCTCCATCCGATCGCCTCCGGTGACGTGGTCGTCAGCACCGATGGTGCGCAGACGGCCTCGAGCGCTCTCAGCGCCAAGGAATTCGCCCGCATCGTCACGCTCCTGTCCCAGTCCCGTCCGCATCCGTCCGGCGTCAGCGTCCGCGAGATCGTCGCCTACGGCCGCCACCCGCACCGCAGACGCTTCGCCGCTCTCACCGATGCCGATCGGACGGCCATCACCCGTGCGCTCGAGCTGACCGGCACCGATCGGATGGCCGATCGGCCCGTCGATCAGCTCTCCGGCGGCGAGCTGCAGCGTGTCTGGCTGGCGACCTGCCTGGCCCAGGACACCGGTGTGCTGCTGCTCGACGAACCGACGAATCACCTCGACCTGCGCTACCAGGCGGAGATCCTCGACCTCATGCGCGAACTCGCCGATGACCATGGCATCGCCGTCGGCGTCGTCCTCCACGATCTCGGACATGCGGCCGCGGTGGCCGACCACGTGGTCCTGCTCGATCGGGGCCGCATCCGCTCGGTCGGCACCTGCGAGGACGTCTTCACCGCCGATGTCCTCAGCGAGGTCTACGGGCTGCCCAAGAGCAGCTGGGCATTCAGATGGTCTTCCAGAACCCCTACGCCTCGCTCAACCCCCGACGCCGGATCGGCGATCAGATCGCCGACGGTCTGGCGCTCGATCCCGACAGCGACTGGACGGTCGACGCGCTGCTCGCCGCAGTCGACCTGCCCGCCGACTCGGCGCAGCGCTTCCCGCACGCGTTCTCCGGCGGGCAGCGCCAACGCATCGCCATCGCCCGCGCCTTGGCCGTGGGCCCGAAGGTGCTCATCGGTGATGAGCCGATCTCCTCACTCGATGCGTTCCTGCAGGCGAGGATCGCACGGATGATGCGAACCCTCGCGATCGACGCGGGCGCCTCGATGCTCTTCATCAGCCACGACCTCGCCGTCGTCCGGGAGATCGCCGACCGGGTGGCCGTGATGGAGGCCGGACGGATCGTCGAGGTCGGAACGACCGAGCAGATCTGGAACGACCCCCAGCATGCGTATACGAAGAAGCTGCTGGCCGCGATCCCGAAGGTCGACGGCAAGGGGATCATCCCCGGTTGAACCGCGTCGGACTCCTGCGCGCATATTCTCCCGGACTGTATCCGGTGACATTGAGGAAGTCGGCGCCGAAATGGGACTGATCGAACCATCCGTACTGTGCACCGAGGTCGGCCAGGGAGCCGTCCCATCCGCGGTCGAGGGCGCCGACGGCGTCGATGATCCGAGCCCTGGCCAGGATCTTCTTCACACCGACACCGCAGTATCGGTCGAACATCCGCTGCAGTGTACGCTCCCCGATCCCCGTGCGCTGCGACAGGAGCCGCAGACTGACGACCTCGGGGTCGGCGAGAACGTCGAGCACATGCTGCAGGCGACTGTAGCCCTGAGACACCTGCGGTCGACGCGAGAGCAGCCACCCCTCGACCGACTCAGCCAGACCGGCGAGGTCGAACCCACCGACGGCCCGATCGCCCTGCGGCTGGCCGGCCCGCACTCCCCCGGTCTCGTGCAGGCAGGACTCCACCGTCGACGCGGGTGAGAACGCACCGGCCAGCCCGAGGTCGGCCTCCAGAGTGGGGAACCATTCGGCGGCGGCGACGGTCGAGTTGCGGATGCCAGACGGCGACAGGTCCGCAAACGCCAGCGTGGCACCGAGGTGGAAGTTCACCCCGAAGACACCACCCCGGCCGAAGATCCCCACATCGAAGCGCCTCTCGGTCACCGGTCCGGTCACCCACACGCCCGGCCCATCGGTGTTCGCACGCCTGCTGGACCCGAATTCGAAGGTCAGGTTGACAGTCGGCTCCGAGACCGTCGACGTCTGATAGCTCTCGCCCGCCGGAAGGTCCCATTCGACGGCCCAATAGCGTTTGACGAAGGGCCGCAGCTGCTCCGACACCGTCCGGGGCGTGGAATACCGTGCGTGATCGAGCAGCTCACCGGGTCTGAGCACCCGCCCGAAGAAGTGCTCGGGCGCTCGAGAGACCGGTGACGCCTTTTTCCTATCGACCTCATCGTCCATGTCACCACAATGGCAGACATGACTGACACGCAGAAGGCCGACGCCCAGACCGTCAGCGCGCCGGCCGTCGCTGACCCTGCCCCCGTCGCCCGGCTGGCCATGGTCACCCTCGACGCCCCAGATGCTGCGGCACTCGGCGAATTCTATTCCGCCGTGCTCGGGTGGCCGGTGGCCTACTCGGACGAGAACTATGCCATGCTCACCGGCCCGAGCCATGCCCTGGGAATCGGCGCGATTCCCGACTACCGGCCGCCGAACTGGCCCGACGACGGGCACAAGCAGTTCCACCTCGACCTCGCCGCCGATGATCTCGAGGCGGCAGCGGCTCGCTGTGTGGAACTCGGTGCCTCACGCGCCGACCCGCAACCGGGTGAGACCTGGGTCGTGCTCATCGACCCCGCGGGCCACCCCTTCTGCATCACGGATGCGAGGAACTGGGGCTGAGCCTCTCGACTCGCACGATGAAATGGGACGAGTCGAGTCCGTCGACGAGGATCGTCGCCGAGTGCTTCGCGTTCGCCCCGGTCACGAGCCAATTGGGTTTGAGCAGTCCGCGCAGGCCATGCCCGTTCGCCGGTGAGATGTCGATGCCCATGCCGAGCTTCACCGTTCTGACGACCTCGGCCCGGGCCAGGGCGCGTGCCGCCCGATCCGCCTCGGACCGGCTGGGCAGCCGGGACCGGTCACCGTGCTCGTCCAGCAGCGCCGACCACTGCTGCGCGGTCACCGCTGTTCCCACGGGTGCGAAGTCAGCGATCATCGCTCGCCCGGACACCGCGTTGACGAGGACATTCATCGACTGTCCCGGTCGTTGCGAGGAACGCTTCAGCAGCCTGCGGGTGCGCACCCGCAGCGCCGCCCACCAGAACGGGTGGTGGACCTCCCGGGCCTCGGCGACCGCGCCGGGCAGTTTGCGACGGAAGACGGCGAGCGCCTCGGCGGCGGTGATGTGCGGATCCATCCGCACGGGTTCGACGACGGACAGTTCGTCCTCCGGCTCGGCCCCGAGATCGGCGCTCATCCGCCTCACACGTCCTTCGGCAGCTGCCCGGCCAGGGCGTCGTTCTGTCCGGCGAGCATATGAGCGGGAATGGCGCCGATCTTCTCGGTCTCCCGGAGCGCGGCGAGCACGTGGTCGGGCACCGGGTGAGACCTCTGCGTGGCCAGGGACACGATGATGATCGCCAGTGTCGAGCACACGATTCCGATGCCCATTGGGTCGATGCCCGTGCTGTCGACGAGGCCGGCCAGCTGCCAGCCCACCGAGGACACGGTGCCGAGGATCATCGAGGCGATCGCGCCGGGCACGTTCGCCTTCTTCCACCAGGCCGCGGCCACATAGGCGGGCACGAAGGCGGCGCCGAGGACGGTGGTGGCGAAGATCGCGACCTCGGCGACCGAGGGCGGGTCGTTGACGGCGACCCAGTAGCCGATGATCGCGAGGATGAGGACGGTGAACCGGGAGATCCACACCGACTGCCTGTCCGACATGTCCGGTTTGATGAAGCGGCGGAACAGATCCTGGCTGGCGATCGTGCCCGACTGCAGCAGCAGGGCATCGGCGGTGGACATGATCGCGGCCATGATGCCGGCCATGACGATGCCGACGGCGAAGTCCGGCAGCACGGTGTCGGCGACCTGGAACACCGCGAGTTCGGGGTTGTCGAGGGTGGGCAGCAGGATGAGCGCCATCACGCCGACGATGTAGGGAGCGGGGATGAACAGCAGGTTGAAGCCGGTGGCGTACATGCTCGCGGTCCGCGCCGCCGAGGGCCGCTTCATCGCCATATGGCTGACGTTGACGTGCGGCCAGCCCAGGTAGCCGATGGAGAACACGAGGACCGCGCCGATGATCACGCCCCATTGGACGGACTCGAAGCCGTCGGGGCCCCACATCGTCAGCAGGTTCGGGTTGATCTGTCCGACGGCCTCATTGCCCGCCGTCCAACCGCCGATGGCCTGCATCGTGCCGATGAGGATCCACAGCATGCCGATGAGCATGATGATCGCCTGGACGAAGTCCGTGTAGGCCACGGCGAGGTAGCCGCCGAGGAAGGTGTAGAAGACGATGACGCCGACGGCGATGAGCAGGGCCCAGGCGTAGGGAATGCCGGTGACCATCTCCAGTCCGCGACCGCCGGCGATGAACTGGGTCATGACGTAGAAGAAGATGCAGGCCACAGCGATGGGGGCCGAGATCGCCCGGATCCACCGCGAGGGGTAGCGGTGCTCGAGGTACTCGATCGACGTCAGCGAGCCGAGGATCTGTGAGAGCTTGCGCATCCGCCGACCGAGGATCGAGAGGTTGAGGACACCTCCGCCGATATCGCCCATCGCGTACCACAGTGAGAAGTAGCCCTTCGTGTACGCCAGCGATCCGGCTCCGAGGAACATGTAGCCGGACATCGATGACGACTGCAGGCGCAGGGCCGTCACCGCCGGGCCGAGGCTGCGCCCGCCCAGGAGGAAGCCCTCACTGTCCCTGTTGCCCATCTTCAGTGTGGCCACGCCGATGCCGGCCATGGCGACGAAGTAGATGACGAGGAACCAGGTTTCGATGTTCACGCCGTTCCCCCGTTCGCCGAGGCGGCCGTGCCGCCGGATTCGTCCCCGCCGCCGGGCAGTCGGGCCCGGTCCTCAGCGACGTCCTCGGCCTTCCACCCGCGGGAGAGGTAGACGAAGACAAGCGTGTAGATCACCCAGATCGCGGGGATGCCGAAGATGATGGCGACCGTGGCCGCCGGTAGGCCGAACATGCTTCAACCACCTCACTGTGATGTCGGAACGCTGACTGGATGTCAGAACTCTGGATGCTGGAGCTGAGCATACAGCGTTCTGTCA
>Ga0209487_1001541_pt1 | contig 19373 bp, 16 predicted proteins | sample Poulit2012_FD_187524 | JGI IMG/M metagenome (GOLD analysis project Ga0209487, IMG submission 187524) | Agricultural soil microbial communities from Georgia to study Nitrogen management - Poultry litter 2012 (SPAdes) (version 2) | ecosystem: Environmental > Terrestrial > Soil > Agricultural land...
CGCACGGGTGGTACGCCGGGCCGGGCCGGAGCTCGCTGTCGTCGCCTGCCTGCTCGGCGTACTGGTGGGCACGGTCATCCGGTCCGCCGGGCCGACCGCGACGGTGTTCCTCGGCACCGTGGTCATCGGCACCGCCATCATGATCGGCAACATCGTGGTGCCGGTGATCATCCGGCGCGACGTGCCGTGGCAGCGGGCGAGCACGGTCACCGCCATCTACACCGCGACGATGAACGTCGGATCCATGATCACCTCGCTGAGCATGGCCCCGCTGGCCGCCGCGGTGGGCTGGCGCTGGGCACTTGCCTCGTGGGGCGCCGTGGCGGTGCTCGGCTCGCTCTACTGGGGCAACCGTGCCCGGCACCGCCCCGACGCACCCGCGACGGCACCGGAGCCGGCCGCGGGCGTCTCGGTGGGCCGGATCGGCTGGCTGCTGATGTTCTCCTTCGGCGGCCAGTCCTTCGCCTACTACGCCGCCACCGCCTGGCTGCCGACGATCCTGTCGGACACCCGCGGGCTGGACCCCTCGGCCTCGGGGGCCATCGCCTCGGTGTTCCAGATCGCCGCGGTGATCGGTGCCTTCGGGGTGCCGGTCCTGGCCAGCCGCTCCCCGCTGTGGGTGTCGGTGGTCGTCATGGGCGTGTGCTGGGTGGCGCTGCCGATCGGGCTGTTCGTGGCGCCGGAGTACTACGGGCTGTGGGCCTTCATCGGTGGGATCGCCCAGGGCGGGGCGTTCACCGCCATCCTGTCGATCATCGCGCAGGTGACGCGCTCGGACCGGGAAGCCGCGGGGATGTCGGCCAAGGTGCAGTTCGGTGGCTACATCGCCGCCGCCTTCGGCGCTCCGCTCGCGGGCTGGCTCAACTCCGTAACCGGAGGCTGGACCGTCCCGCTGGCCGTGATCCTCGTGGCCACCCTGGTGTACAGCACCGCGGGCGTCACCGCGGCCCGACTGGCCCGGTCGGAGCGCGCCAGTCGCGGCACCCAGTGACCTGGGTCACCATGGAGAGATGAGCGAGCACACCTACCGGGTCACCGAGATCGTCGGCACCTCCACCGAGGGCGTCGACGCCGCCATCCGCAACGGCGTCAGCCGCGCCGCCACGACTCTGCGCAACCTCGACTGGTTCGAGGTCACCGAGATCCGCGGACACCTCGACGAGGGCCGGGTCCAGCACGTCCAGGTGGGACTGAAGGTCGGCTTCCGCCTGGACGACGGCGACTAGCGGTCCACGCGGGGGCGGCTAGCGGCTGGTGCCGGCACCTGGCGCCGGGCCGGTCCACGCGGCGACTAGCGGTCCACGCGGGCGCTGCCGCCACCGGCGAGCTTGAGCACCTCGTCCTTGGTCACCATCGAGGTGTCCCCGGGCGTGGTCATCGCCAGCGCGCCATGCGCGGCGCCGTACTGCACCGCAGTCTGCAGCGGCTCACCCTCGAGCAGGCCGTAGATGAGGCCGGAGGCGAAGGAGTCGCCGCCACCGACGCGGTCGAGGATCTCCACCCCGGTGCGGTGGGTGGCCTGCACGACCCCGGTCTCCCGCGACCAGGCCAGCGCGCCCCAGTCGTTGTCCGAGGCGCTGTGCACGGTGCGCATGGTGTTCCCGATGACCTGGAAGTTCGGGTACGTCGAGGCCGCGCGCTCGATCATCGCGGCGAAGCTGTCCACCTCGAGGTCGGCGAGGTTCTCGTCCACGCCCTCGACCTCGAAGCCGAGGGAAGCGGTGAAGTCCTCCTCGTTACCGATCATCACGTCGATGTGCTTGGCGATCTCCTTGTTGACCTCCTGGGCCTTGGCCTGCCCGCCGATGTCCTTCCACAGCGAGGGCCGGTAGTTGAGGTCGTAGGAGACGATCGTGCCGTGCTTCTTCGCCGCTGTGACGGCCTCGACGACGACCTCGGCCGTGGTCTCGCTCAGGGCGGCGAAGATGCCGCCGGTGTGCAGCCAGCGCGCGCCGAGCTCGCCGAAGATGTGGTCCCAGTCGACGTCACCGGGGCGCAGCTGGGAGGCGGCGGTGTGCCCACGGTCGGACACCCCGACCGCGCCGCGCACGCCGTAGCCGCGCTCGGTGAAGTTCAGCCCGTTGCGGGCGGCACGCCCCAGGCCGTCGAAGGGCACCCACTTGATGTGCGAGGGGTCCACACCGCCCTGGAGGATGAAGTCCTCCACGAGGCGCCCGACGTGGTTGTCCACCAGCGAGGTCACCACCGCAGTGCGCAGGCCAAAGGCACGGCGCAGACCCCGGGCCACGTTGTACTCCCCACCGCCTTCCCACACGCGGAACTCCCGGGTGGTGCGGATCCGCCCCTCCCCGGGGTCGAGGCGCAGCATGACCTCCCCGAGTGAGACGGCGTCGTAGCGGCACTCGGCGGCGGGGCGGATGTCCAGGGTCATGGCAGGTCCTTCGTCAGTGATGGGGGAGCGGTGGGCGGGGCTCAGGAGCGGGTGAGGGCGACCGCCTCGGCGGTCAGGCGGGTGATCTCGGCGAAGTTGCCCGCGGCGACGAGGTCGCGCGGGGCCATCCAGGAACCGCCGACCGCGGCCACGGCGCCGATCTCGAGGTACTCGGCCAGGTTCGCCGGACCCACGCCGCCAGTGGGGACGAAGCGCACGCCGGTGAACGGGGCACTGAGCGCCTTGATCGCGGGGGCACCGCCGGAGGTTCCGGCGGGGAAGAACTTCACGGTGTCCAGGCCCAGCTCCAGGGCCGCCTGGATCTCGGTCGCGGTGACCGCGCCAGGCAGCGGTAGGACGCCGTGCTCCTGGCAGCGCTCGACGACCGCCCGGCTCAGGCCCGGCGAGACGACGTACTTCGCGCCGGCGGCCACGGCCTGATCGACCTGGTCGGCGGTGAGCACGGTCCCGGCCCCGACGAGGATGTCGCCACGGTCAGCCATCGTCCGGATGGCGTCGGCGGCAGCTGCGGTCCGGAAGGTCACCTCGGCGACCGGCAGCCCCCCGTCGACCAGCGCACCGGCCAAGGAGTCGGCGTGCGCGGCGTCGTCGAGGACGACGACCGGCACGAGTCGGGCCGCACTGAGGTCGGAGAGAACGCTCATCACACTGCCACTCCTTGGATTCCATCTAGCGGAATATCAATATCGTGTCGCGGAATGATCCTGCCATGGCGTCGTCGTCCCGGCAAGAAGGCTGGCGGTAGCGCAGTGGGGCCCGGCCGGACGAGTCCGACCGGGCCCCACTGTGGCTCTCGACTGATCAGCCGGTGGCTGCCAGCAGCCTCTCGGCCTGACTGCGGAGATCAGCCTGTGCCTCATCGGTCAGCGTGTCGGGCCTCTTGGGGTTCTCCACGTGCCGAACCATCCTCTCGATGGCACGGGTTGCCGCGGTAACCCGATCGCCCTCGAGGTGGGTGACGGCCTGACTCAACGCTCGGGTCAACTGGTGGGCGATCGGGCCAGCCACCTCACCCGCGGCGATGTAGTCGTCCAGGGACGTGCCCAACACGTCCGCGATATCGAGCGGCCCGTTCAGCGCGAGGTTGCTGAAGACGTTGATCGCCGCGGCATCCACGTCATGGGACGTGGAGAAGATCCCGGCGTCGAGCACCTCCTCCGCCCCGGTGAGGGACACCGCGTCACCGATCTGCCGGTAGTTCACACCGTCGTAGGAGTAGCTCGCCAACAGCTCCTCACCTGCTCGCTCGAGCTTGACCCATACCGCTCGGAACGTGTCCACAGGTGCTTGTGCCACGCTGTCCAGGTAGCCGTCCCCATCGGCGTCCCACTGGAAGGCAACGCCGTTGCCAGGAGTCACGGCGGCGATGGCGTAGCCGGCGGAGGTTCCTGCCGCGGACAGGTCGTTGCGCACTACAACGCCGCTCTTCGCCCAGGGATGGGCGTCGTTGAGCGAGTCGACCCGAACTGACACCGCCTCGCCATCGGCCACCGCGCCGGTGCGATAGATGGCCGCGTACTCGTCATCGCGCTGACCACCCGCACCCCACATGTCCGCACCGGTACCTGACAAGCCGTAGGAGTCCTCGTGCTGGCCGAAGAAGCCGTCGTCCAGCACCGCGACGGTTTCCAACCCTCCAGTGACGGCCGACTCGCGCGGACATTCCGGCAGTCCGAACATGTTGGCGTTCAGGGTGGTGCGATGCTCGGGGGCGACGCCAGCGGCACACATCACCTCGCGTGCCTCTGCCGGCCAGTCGGACTCCGAGACGGACACGTTGTCGATCAACTGGTTGTTGCGCTCGTCCGCGTTGGGAATCTGTTCCCCGCCGGAGTTGAACCAGTTGTCACGGATCATGTTGTCGCTGGTGTTGTTCCCCGCGTCGTAGGCGTTGGTGAACACCCAGGGGTTCGAGCCCTGCAGCACGTTGCGTTGGTACGTCGTGTAGCGCGTTCCCTCGTCGAGATACAGGCCCACTCCGGAGTTGTTGAACAGGTAGTTCTCCTCCACTACGGTGCCGGGGCTCGCTGCCAGGTTGTACAGCGTCCCACCGTCGGCGAAGCGCGCCTTGGTGTTGCGGACGAGGTTGCGCGCGACGAGGTTGTCCCTCAACGTCGTCGGGGTCGTCCGCAGGGTGTGCCAGTTGTAGTAGCCCCGACGAAGGTACTCATCCGACCCTCCCGCATCGTTGGACCCCCACCCGAATCCGGTGTCGATCCCGTTGTAGGGCACGTTCGCGACCTCGTTGTTGACGATCTGGATGTTCGTCACGTATGTGCTCAAGATGCCCGAGGTGTCCTTGTAGTCGACCGCAGCACGGTTGACCGTGTTGTTCTCGATGAGAATGTCCTTGTTGACCATCTGCGGCTGGCTCGGATGGTGCGCGTCGGCCCTGACCCCACCGACAGCGATGCCGTGACCTGAGACCTCGTGGAAGGTGTTGGCGAGAACGTCGATGCCGTGCGCGCCGAGCCCGACGCCGGCGAGTGTGGCATTGGCATCGTTCCCGATGCCGAGGGCGGTCTGCCCCAGGTTGGTGAAGTGGTTGTTGCTCAACGTAATGTTGCGCGCCGCGGAGATCTGGACCGCTGCAGGGATCTGGTACCAGCTGCTGTGGCGCGCTCGCTCGAACATCTCACAACCTCGCGAACAGCTGGTGAAGGCATCCTCCGGCCGGTAGTCGTACTCGTCCTTGATGAAGGTGCCGTTCTGCTGGTTCGCGTACCCGTGGACACCAGGTCCCAGCCAAGAGGTTCCGGTGAACTCGATCCCGTGGAAACCGAGATCGGTCACCGGCTCCTCGTGCGTTCCACTAATACTGATAAGCGCCTCCAGTCGAGGCAGCTCCACGTCGAGGTCGTTCGGGTCGACCCCCGCGGCCGGCTTGTAGTAGACCTTTCCGACCTGCGGGTCGAGGTACCACTCGCCTACCTCGTCGATGAATGCCAGTGAGTTCTCGAGGTACCAGGTTGGCGGGGCCATCAGCGCGTACTGGAAGGTGTCCCAACCCCACGTGTTGTTGTCCCAGGCCGGCTGGGCCATACGCATCGTGACACCCTCGATCGCCTCCACGGGCGAGTACCGAGTGGTGAAGTCCCCTAACGCCTGGAACTCGATCCGATCCTGGTTCGGCAAGTCGCTCAGGTAGGCGAGATCGGGATTGTCGATGGTGATCCCATCAGCGGTGATAGTGAGGTCGGAGTCGTCGACCAGCAGTGCGGCACGCGGAGCGACGACCCCGTTGACGTAGAGCTGGCGACTGTCGAAACCTGGCTCCGTCTCGGCGACGAAGATGCCGTCCTCGTGCTCGGACCAGCCGCTCACACTGATAGCCCCGGAGATCACCGGGCTCGCGCCGGAAGCAGCCTTCCACTGCACGGTACGACCGTTCCGGCCGCCGTCCTCGGCACCGAACTCGAGCGGTTCGGCGAGGCGGTAGGTCCCGTCGCTCAGGAAGACGGTGACGTCTGAATCGCCGGTGAGTGCTTCGGCCCGCGCCACCTCCTTCGCACGCTGGATGGAACATGGCTGTGCCTCCTGGCACGCGCCGGAGCCCTCCCCTTCCGGGGCCGCGTAGTACGTGCGGCCGGCGTCGTCCGGCGCGGCCTGCGCCGCGCTGAGCGGGACGCCTGTCGCAAGAAGGGCGATCCCACCCAGCAGGGCCACCGGGACCCTTCTCCTCGTGGTCACGCGAGATTGTGTCGTCGTTGTCATGTGTCTTCATTCCCCCAGATTGGAGACATGGCTGCGTTGCCAGGCCCGACGGTGTCACATATATGATGTGTGCGCAATAGGTGTATGCTCCTCGCCAGGGATACCCGCCTGTGCTGTCCCTCGACATCCGCTGAGAGGACCACCGAGGAGGACGCGTGACCCAGCCGGCCCCCCCACTCCGCCCCGTGTCGCGCAACCGACCGGTGCTCGCCGAAGCCGTGACCCGCGAGCTCGTGCACGACGTTGTGACCGAGCGGTACGCGGCGGGCACGGCCCTACCGTCGACGGTCGCACTGTGCGAGACCTTCGCCGTGAGCCGGACGGTCGTGCGGGAAGCCATCACCGCACTGACGGAGAAGGGGCTCGTCGCCGCTCGGCAGGGCTGGGGCACCGTTGTCCTCGATCGCGACTCCTGGCGGCTCCTCGACCCCGTCGTCCTGGAAGCCATCTTCCAACGGGCGGACGCGCTCATCTTCATGGATCAGCTGATCGAGATCCGCGCAGCCCTAGAGAGCCTGATGGCGGCCTCCGCAGCGCGCGGAGTGAGCGACTCCGGCCGCGAGGAGCTGGCTAGGCGGTTCGCAACCCTCGAGGTAGCCCTGAACGACCGCAGCGGGTACGACGAGGCGGACATCGCCTTCCACTCAGCCATCCACCGAATCTCGGGCAACGAGTTCGCTCGTGAAATCATCGCCACGATCCAGGGCAAGGCACGCCTCGTCGCCGAGTACACGGGGGCCCCTCCGCGCGGTCACACCGAGCTGACCCATGAGGAGCACCGGCACATCCACGAGGCGGTCGTCAGTGGCGACGCGGAGGCTTCTGCCGACCTCATGCGCGCCCACATCTCCCGCAGTTGGTCACGTCGGCGTCCGCAGCCCTAGCCCCGGCTACCCTCACCTCGGCCGCAAGCCCCACGGCCCGCCCTCACCCCACCACGGCCCGCGCATCCCGATGCGGGTCGCTAACACTCGCGGCCTGGTCGAAACAGCGCGCTCCCGGCCGCATGCCCTCCAGACGTCCCATCTCCTGACGGAGCCAGGTCACCCGAACGGTCCCGACCTGCTGAAGCGATCCTTGTGACTCATATGTTGTATGAGGTATGTTGACTCTGTCGAGTCAGCCGGCACGTTCCACGCCCCCCGATGTGCGCGGACGCGACGGTTGTGAATGCGTTCGAAGGAGATCAGCTCTTCACCGACAGTGCGTGCCACGCACATTCGACGCCCCACCCCGCCATTCGAATCCAAGGGAGAGCCAGTGATGTCTGTACCTCAGTTCGACACGGAGAAGTCTCCGCCCAGCAGGGGGCGCCGCAAACTGGCTGCCGTCGTGCCGCTCGCAGCCCTCCTCGTCGCCTGTGGAAGCGCCGCGGACGAGTCGCCGACCGATACCGACACCGGCGATGGCACATCCGACGCGGCATCCGGCAGTCTCGTGGTGTGGGACTGGAAGTCCGGGGACTCCGCGACCGCCGCCTACTACGAGGCCGCACGAGAGGACTTTGCCGCCAAGCACCCGAACGTCGATGTCGAGTTCGTCGCTCAACCCTTCGACCAGTACTACACGCTGCTCGGCACGGCCATCCAATCCGGTCAGGGACCCGACCTGGTGATGTTCAACGCCGGAGCGCAGCTACGCAGTCGCACTGACGCACTCCTGCCCCTGGACAACTACGTCGGTGAGGCCCGTGAGCGACTCACCGGCTGGGAGGGATTCGAGGCGGACGGGACCACGTACGCGGTACCGCTGACACTGCAGGGTCACCCCATCTACTACAACAAGGCGCTCTACGAGGAGGCCGGACTCGACCCGGAGTCCCCTCCGAGCACCTGGGCCGAACTCGAAGCACACTGCGACACCATCGCCTCCGGCACTGACGCATCATGCTTCGCGCTTGGCAACCAGGAAGGCTTCGGCATCGAGTTCTTCATGTCCGGGTACGGGCCGGGCATTTTCGACGACGACCAGTACACCGGCTGGCTTGAGGGCGAGCGGGACTGGAACGCCCCCGAGGTCCGGCAGATCTTCGAGCTCTGGACCGAGACAGCCGACCGCGGCTGGTACAACGACGGCGTCAACTCCACCACCATGTTCAACGACATGTTCACGCTCTTCTCGAGTGGCGAGGCCGCGCACGTCATCGGCCTCATCTCCGATGTCGGACATTGGGCAGATCTTGGTGAGTTTCTGGGCGACGACCTGGGTGTCATGCAGCCGCCGGTGATCGTTGAGGGAGTAGGGGACACCTCCGTTCCCATCGAAGGCGGGATCGGGTACGGCGTCACGGAGTGGTCCGCTGACCCGGACCTCGCCGCCGACCTGGTCATGAGTCTGGCAAGCACCGGTGCGCTGGAGGCCTTCTACCAGGACGCCGGAGCGATCGCCTCGGACACGACCATCGACACGTCGGGCGCCGACTCTACCGTCGTCCAGCAGATCGTCGAATGGCTTCCGGACGGTGAGCCGGTCCTGCACACGGCGCTCTCGGCAGAGACCCTCGAGCTCATGCACCGCCTATCTCAGCAGCTGATCGCCGGGGACGTCTCGGTCGACGACGCGCTGGAGCAGCTCGCGGCGTCCGACGCCGGCTGACCACTCGCTCAGATGCGACCAGCTGCAGCGACCGACCGGGAGGACACGATGACCACGCATCCGGGCGTGGAACGCTCCACAGAAATCGCCGACTCCGGCCACCGACCTGTTCCCACGGGTCGGAGCCGGCGGTGGAACTTGGAGCGGATGACGCCCTACCTCCTGGTCGGTCCTGCACTCCTCATCATCATCGGGCTCCGCGTGTACCCACTGCTCCTCGGGGGCAACTACTCACTGACCGGCGATGGTGCCCTCAACGGTCAGTTCGTCGGCTTGGCGAATTACGCCACGCTCCTCGAAGACCCCCTCTTCCGCAGCACGATGCGCAATGTCCTGATCCTCCTGTTGATGCTCCCCGTCGCCGTGGCAATACCCGGCGTCCTGGCCACATTCCTGTTTATGAAGGTTCCGGGGCACCGGTTCTACCGCAGTGTCTACTTCTTCCCGGTCGTACTCTCGCCGGTGATCATCGGGGCCATCTTCAACATCGTGCTGTCCTACAGCGGCCCGCTGAACCAGCTGTTGTCCCTGCTAGGAGTCGGAGCCGTCGACTGGCTCGGGAACCCCAGCATTGCCATGTACTCGGTCATCGGCGTCCACATCTGGGCAACCTTCGGGATGGCACTGGTCATCTTCATGGCCGGATTCGCCACGCTGGACCAGTCGCTGCTCGACGCCGCTCGCGTCGACGGAGCCAACCTCGCTCAGACGATCTGGCACGTGGTGATACCCGAACTGAGCCAGACGATCCAGTTCGTCTTTGTGACAACGATGATCGGGATGCTAACCGGAATGTTCGGTCTGCTCTATGTCATGACCTCCGGCGGTCCCGGTGGTGCGACCTACCTGCCCGAGCTCTACATCTGGGTCCAGCAGGGCCGGATGAACCAGCCGGCGCTGGCCTCAGCTGCCTCCACAGTCCTGTTCGCGATCATGATCGTCGTCGGTCTCGTCCAGATCCGGATCATCAAGCGCACCACCAGGGAGGCGTGATGCGCTACACCCACCTCAGCCGCTGGGCGATCGCGGTGCCGATGGCGCTCCTTGCGCTGGCGACCCTCTACCCAATGCTGTTCGTGGCCAACGTGTCCACGAAGACTCGCCATGAGTACGTGCTGGACCACTTCGGTCTCGCTGACCAGCTGATGACAGCGAACTTTGTCGAGGCCTGGACCAGCTCGGACCTCGGACGCTACATGGTGAACTCGGTCATCGTGACGCTCGGTGCAGTAGCGGCGCTTCTCCTGCTGGGATCCATGGCGGGCTACGCGTTTAGCCACCTGCGGTTCCGTGGCAGCCGGTCGCTGTTCTTCGTGTGCCTCGGGGCACTGATGATCCCGTTCCAGGTGATCATGGTGCCCTTCGCCCGGGTGATCGGTGAGCTCGGCCTGCTGGACACTCACGCCGGTCTCATTCTCGCCTACACGGCGCAGTTCCTGCCGTTCACGATCTTCTTGATGGCCAGCTACTACGCGCGGATCCCGACGGAGATCACGGAGGCCGCGCGAGTCGACGGCAACACCACGCTGGGCGTCTACGTGCGGATCATGCTGCCGCTCGGGCGACCGGCGCTGCTGTCGGTCGGCATCCTCAACGCCCTGTTCTGCTGGAACGACGTGCTCATCGCCCTCCTCGTGATGCAGTCCGGGCACAACCGCACACTGATGATCGGGGTCACCGCGTTGCGAGGCCAGTACTCGGACAACATCCCCCTGTTCGCCGCCGGCGTGCTGATCGCGGCGCTGCCCATGCTCCTGATCTACCTGTTCTTCCAGCGCCAGATAACCGAGGGCGTCACCGCCGGATCGACGAAAGGCTGACCGCATGCGCATCACTGGATATCGGCTGCTCAAGACTCAGCACGACTGGGGCAGACCGGTCGGGGACGTCAACGGCATCGTCAAGTCCGGTGTCACCGAGGTTCCCATCGTCCTGGTCACCACCGACGCCGGCCTGACTGGAGTCGGCCTCGGGTCCGCAACCGGCTTCGCGGAAGTATTCGCTGCTATCGAAGGCGAAGATCCGCGAGCGGTCACCGCACTCTACGACCGGATGATCAATCAGGTGTTCAAGGCTGGGCACGGTGGGGCTGTGTTCGGGGCGATCGGCGCGCTCGACATGGCGCTGTGGGACCTTAAGGCCAAGGCAGCCGAGACCCCGCTCTGGCGGCTGCTCGGAGGACGGGACCGCGTCGTCCCCGGCTATGCCTCCGGGTTGGACGTCGCGTTGCCCGACGAGGAACTCGTCACGCTTCAGGAGCGCTTCGCCGAGCGGGGTTTCCGAGCAGCCAAGATCAAGGCGGGCCTTGACCCACAGACTGACCTCCGCCGTCTCGGCCTCACGCAGGCGGCATACCGTGACCTCTCTGGCGCCACCCCGGCGTTGATGATCGACGCCAACGAGGCGTGGTCGCGAAAGCAAGCCATCCGCCATGTCGCCAAGCTGGAGTCGGAGTTCGACCTCACCTGGGTGGAGGAGCCGGTTCGGCGCTGGGATGTCGAGGGCCACCGTGCGGTCAGCCGCTCGGTACGCGCCGGCGTGGCATCGGGTGAGAACCTCACCGGCTTGGAGCAGTACCGGCCCCTTCTCGCGGCGGCAGCGGTTGACATTGTCCAGACCGGCAGCGTGTGGGGCGTCACCCACTTCCTGCGGGTTGCGGCACTCGCCCATGCCTTCGACCTGCCGATCAGCCCGGTGGCTTTCAACGCGAACCCGTTGGCACACGCCGCGACTGCGGTACCCAACCACATCGCCGCCGAGGTGCAGGACCTCAGCTTCCCGATCGGGCTGCAGGTGGATCAGACCTTCGCGGACGGTTCCATCGTGCTCGGTGACGCCCCTGGCCTGGGGATCACGGTCGATGAGGAGTCGATCAGTCAGCACGCCGGGGCAGCCTCGTGGGCCGGCGCGACGGGTCCGCACGTGCGCCCCGAGCGAGCCGGCAAGCGGCTCCTCGCCGAGCCGAATCCGAGGGTGTCATGACAAGCATCATCGACTCCCACCACCACCTGTGGGACCGATCCGTCTTCGCCCAGCCCTGGATCGACCCCGACTCCATGGCGCGGATCAACCACGACTTCGGCCTCCGGGAGCTCGAGCCGCTGGCGCGGGCTGCGGGGGTGAGCGGCACTGTCCTCGTGCACGCGCTGCCCTCCATCGATGAGACGATCCATCTTCTGGAGGTGGCCGCGGCCTCTGAGCTCATCCAAGGTGTGGTCGGCTGGCTCGACCTCACCGCCGACGTCACCGCGCAGGTCGAACGCCTGCGGGCAGGTCCGGGCGGCGAGCTTCTGGTGGGCATTCGGCACCTGGCTCAGGCGGAGCCCGACCATGCGCACCTGGGCCGGACCGACCTGCGGCGCGGCGTAGCAGCGCTCGGGGACAACGGTCTGGTACTCGATCTCGTCATCCATCACAATCAGCTGCCCGGGGTGGTCGGGCTGGCCGCTGACGTGCCGAACACCCGGGTGGTCCTGGACCACCTCGGCAAGCCGGACCTGGATTCCGGTCGGATTGAGGAATGGGCGCGGGACATCGCGGAGCTCGCGGCCGTACCGTCGGTCACCGCCAAGCTCTCCGGCATCGTGACCGAAGCCGACTGGGTCCACTGGACAACAGACGACCTGCGGCCGGCCGTCGACCACGTCCTCAGCACGTTCGGTCCGCGGCGACTCATGTTCGGCTCCGACTGGCCGGTGCTCCAGCTGGCGTCCGACTACGGCACTTGGGTGGCGACGGTACGGCAGCTGACGGCATCGCTCGACACGATTGAGAGGCGCTGGCTATGGGCGGACACCGCACGCCGGGTGTACCGGTTGGAATGTCCGAGCAGCACCCGGTCGGCACCCGACACCGGGCCCCGCTGAGCAGATCGGGCCCGGCACCGGCTACCACCGAGCGCCCTGCCCCGCCTCGTGCAGCGCTGCCTCGCCGACCCCACGTGACGGTGAGCGCGCTCGGTCTGGGAGCGTCGCAAGGAGGCAACCTCGGTCGAGTCACCAGCGACGAGGAGTTCGCCGCGGCGGTAGACCACGCCTGGAATGCAGGGATTCGATACTTCGACACCGCTCCCCACTACGGCCTTGGCCTCTCGGAGCGACGCCTCGGTGCCGCACTTCGGCACCGAGCACGTTCGGAGTTCACCGTGTCGACCAAAGTCGGTCGCCTGCTCGTGCCGTCTCCGAGGACGGCACACGAGTCCGACCTGCCGGTCGGCGGCTTCGACGTCCCTGCGACGCACCGACGGGTCTGGAACTTCAGTCGCGACGGTGTCTTGCGCTCGTTGGAGGACAGTCTCGAGCGCACCGGACTGGACCGTTTCGACATCGTCTATCTGCACGACCCGGACGACTTCGCCCAAGAGGCCGTGGAGGAGGCGCTCCCGGCACTGGCGGAACTACGAGATCAAGGAGTCATCGGGGCGATCGGCGCTGGGATGAACCAGTCGGCGATGTTGACAAGGTTCGTGCAGGAGGCCGACGTCGACGTCGTCATGTGCGCCGGCCGTTACACACTCCTGGAGCAGGGTGCACGCGACGACCTCCTGCCCGCCGCCCTCGAGCGCGATGTCGCGGTCGTGATCGCAGGGGTATACAACTCCGGGCTCCTGGCACATGACCGCCCCCCGGCCGAGGTCTCCTACAACTACGCCACGGCGCCGGAACATGTCCTCCAGCGCGCTCGCGCCATCGCCGACGTCTGCGAGTCGCACGACGTGCGATTACCGGAGGCGGCACTCTCCTTCGTCCGGGGGCATCCAGCAGTCGTGTCGACGGTCGTGGGAGTTCGTGACTCCCGGCAGATGCAGGACGCGGCCCGGCGAGCAAGCGCCACGATCCCCCCGGCACTGTGGCGCGACCTCAAGGCAGCGGGTCTGCTCGACGAGGCAGCCCCCGTCCCAGCACCGTGACCGCTCAGCCCACGGTGCCGAGAACCTCCGGGTTGAGGATGTCCCGTGGGCGGATGCCCGTGACCACCTGAGCCACGTTCTCAATCGTCCTGCGCTTGAGCTCGAAGTACGACTCTTCCGTGTACCACGCGGTGTGTGGCGTGAGCACGACGTCCTCCACCGCTGTCAGCGGGTGGTCAGGGGAGATCGGCTCATCCTCGTGGACGTCCAGGCCGGCACCGCGGATCCCGCCGCGCGCGAGTGCGGAGGCGAGCGCATCGGTATCCACGACCCCACCCCTGCTGGTGTTGACGAGAATGGCGTCACGGCGCATCGTCGCGAGCTCGGCAGCGCCGATGAGGTGGACTGTCTGCGCGGTGAGTGGCGTATGGAGTGACACGACGTCGCTGTGGGAGAGCACCTCCGTCAGGGTCACGATCTCGACGCCCTCAACCTCTGTGCCCGGCTGGTAGCGGATGTCGTGGGCGATGACGTGGTACCCCAGGCCGCGCGCCTTCCTCGCGGTTGCCGACCCGATCAATCCCAGTCCGATGATCCCGAACGTGCGGCCGCCGATGACGTAGAGCGGCTTGACCGGCACGAAGTCGGTCGAGCCCGCACGAATGCCCCGGTCCAACCGGGCGATACCGCGGGCCAGCGTGAGGGTCAGGGCGATGGCGTGGTCGGAGACCGCCTCGGTACCGTAGTCCGGCACGTTGCTCACGGCGACTCCCCGGCTCGTGGCGGCATCGACGTCCACGGTGTCGACACCAACGCCGTATCGCCCGATCGCCTTGAGCTGCGGGAGTGCGTCGAGCACCTCGGCGTTGATCGTGGCGTATTGGACCACGATGCCGTCGGCACCCTCGGCGTTCGCTATGACGTCCTCCGTCGTCGCAGACCGGCTGTACACGAGGTCGATCCCATACTGGTCAGCCACTTCTTGCTCCGGCGCGATCGAGTCATGGTCGCAGTCGGTGATGACGATTCTTGAGTTCAACGCTTCTCCATTACGGTCACGTCCTTCATGGACTCAACGGGCGAGCTGCATCGGGTTGGACAGCTCATCGCGGATCTGGAACAGCTCCTCGACCACGGCGTCGCGATGCTCGACCGACATCTGCGCTTTGAGGAACGAGCAGCCCAGCGCGTACGGCTCGCCCCACGTGGTCTCGGCCGGCACGAGGACGGCGACGCCGTAGACGGCAGGGTTCGTCTCGCCGTCGTCGATGGCGTACCCGCGCTCCCGGGTCTCCTGCAGCTTGTCGAGCAGGCCGCCGATGCTGCCTACCGAGTTCTTGGTCCATCGCGGCAGCGAGCCCGGCTCGCGATACCGGTCGCGAACCACGGGTTCGCTGAGCTCGGCGAGCAGTACCGTCCCGAGTGCAGTGATCGAGGCTGGGAAGCGGTCGCCGATCGTCGCGGACAGTCGCAGGGGGGCCCGGCCTTCGTGTCGGCCCAGATAGAGCACCTTGGTCCCGTCGAGGACGGCGATCTGGGCGAGCTCACTGTTGACGTAGCGCGACTCACCACACGCGCGGTAGAACTCCCGAATCACATTGAATCCCCGCAGGTAGGCGGCGCCGAGCTCGACGCTCTTTCGGCCGAGGACGTACTCACCGTCCCTCCTGCTGATGAGCCCGGACTGCTCGAGGGCGATGCAGATGTTGAGAGTGGAGGACTTGGCCAGGCCCAGGGTGCGCGAGATCTCGGTGCCTCCGAGCGGCCGTCCCTCGGTGGCCAGGAGGTCGAGCACCGCTACCGCGCGCGTCACGGCCGGCGAGGGGCTCTTGGGCATGGCTGGAGGCTGGGTGACCTCCCGGGGTTCGGGTGCCGCAGGCTCTGGCGGGTCGATGGTGTCCACGGTCGCGAAGGAACCTTCTCTTTCTAACAGCATACTGCCTGCCGTTCACAGTATGAGACTATCAATATTACTGGCGATGGCACCTCCGACCGCACTGGGGTTTGTGCCAATATAGCTACGTCATAGCGGCTCTGCGGCCGGTTCCACAGGACTCAGCAAGTCATCGACACCACTCTACAGAGTACCGTCATGAACAGCTGACTGGACCGCGTTCAGTTGAGTACACTGGTTCTCAGAGCGCCGTTCGTCGTGGAGAGGAGCCTGCATGGCCAGTCAGTTCGACATCACCGGCAAGTTGGCCTTGGTCACCGGATCGTCCCGCGGCCTCGGCTTGGCGCTGGCGACCGGGCTGGCGCAGGCCGGAGCCGCGGTGATCCTCCACGGCCGCGACCGTGACGCGCTGCGGGCGGCCACGAACACGATCCGTGAGAAGACAGGCACTACGTCGGCGGTGGTGTCTTTCGACGTCAAGGACGCCACCGCCGTGGATGAGGGCGTTTCCGCGCTCATCGCTGAGCACGGCATCCCGGACGTTCTCGTCAACAACGCGGGGATACAGCGTCGCGCCCCCTTTCAGGAGTTCGATCCGCAGGATTGGGACGCCGTGATTGCCACGAACCTCTCGGCCGTCTTCTACGTCTCGCGCCATGTCTCAGCAGCGATGGTCGAGCGCGGCTCGGGCAAGATCATCAACATCGGCTCGGCGATGACCCTCCTCGCGCGCCAGACGATCGCTCCTTACGGTGCGTCCAAGGCCGGAGTCGCCATGCTCACCCAAGGAATGGCAGCGGACCTTGCTCGGCACAACATTCAGGCCAACACGCTGTCCCCCGGGTACTTCGCCACCGAGATGAACACCGCGCTCGTCGAGGACGCCGCGTTCAACTCGTGGCTCATCAACCGCACTCCCGCACGACGTTGGGGCCGTGCCGAGGAACTGGTAGGCACACTGCTGTACCTCTCCTCCAGCGCCTCAGACTTCGTCTCGGGGCAAAACATCGTTGTCGACGGCGGCCTGACCTCGGTCGTCTAATCCCTCCGCCGCAGTGAGGTGTGGCCACATCCGAAGGACCCCGATGAAAGCACTAGTTATCCACGGCAAGCACGACCTGCGGGTGGCCGACCTTGCCACTCCCTCGCCAGGTGACGGCCAGGTCCGGCTGCGCATGGCCTACGTCGGCATCTGCGGCTCCGACCTGCACTACTACAACGACGGTGCCAACGGTGAGTTCGTCATCCGGGAGCCGCTGGTACCCGGCCACGAAGTCTCCGCCGTTGTCGACCTCGACCCGTCGGGCACCTATGCGCCGGGCACTGCCGTGACCGTGCACCCCGCCGGGTTCGGCACCTCGCAGCGCGGGCTGGAGTCGATGCCCCACCTGTGGCCGGGTGGGTCCTACCTCGGCAGCGCATCAACCTGGCCACACACGCAAGGCGGGATGAGCGAGTATCTAGTCCTCGACGCCACGATGGTCCGGCCCCTCCCGGTCGACTTGCCCCTCCGCCGCGCCGCGCTCGCCGAGCCCTTGGCTGTTGCCCTGCACGGCATCGCGGTCGCCGGAGGTGTGCATGGCAAGGACGTCCTCGTGTCCGGATCCGGCCCGATCGGTCTGTTGTCCGTCGCCGCCGCGCTCTGGCACGGTGCGCGTGAGGTCGTCGCGACCGACTTGCTGCCCGGCCCGCTAGAACGAGCTCGACACCTCGGCGCCGAGCGCACCGTTCAGGTCGACGCCGAGGAGGTCGCGCCGGAGTCCAGTGATGTGGTGCTCGAGTGCTCCGGGGCACCATCGGCGATCAACGCCTCTTTTCGGGCGGTCCGCCGTGCCGGCATCGTCGCGCAGGTGGGCATGGTTCCTAACGAGCCCAACGGCATCAACCTTGCTCCCATGCTCTCCAAGGAGGCCCAGCTGCGCGGCAGCTTCCGGTTCAACGACGAGATCGACGATGCGGTGCGGCTGCTCGCCGAGCAGCCGCAGATCGAGTCGGTCATCACCCACGAGTTTCCTGCTGACGACGTCGTCGACGCTCTGGAGGTAGCCCGCGACTCGGCAGTCTCCGGCAAGGTGATCGTGTCTATGTGGCACCAGGGGTGACCCGCCACCGACCTGGCCGCTCGACCCGTCCGGTCAGTTTCGTACGGTGGCTCCGGGCAGCACGATGCCGGCGGGCAGCAAGGGAGGCAGCACCTCACGGACCTGCTCGTGCAGCTCCTCGAAGCGCTCGTCGTTCATCCGCTCCGCCGGCGCGGTGATACTCACTGCCGCCACCGGGACCTCACCGCGCAGGAGTGGGACGGCCAAACAGCTGATCCCGGGCTCGTTCTCCTCCAGCTCCACCGCGTAGCCGCGGCGCCGGGCGTCCTCGAGGGTCTGCCAGAGCCGCGCGGCGCTCACCGGCGCAGCCGGCCCCTCGTCCTCCGAGGCCGTGGCCTGGACGTAACCACCGAGCATCTCCTCGGTCGTCCCGCGGAAGGCGAGCAGTGCCCTGCCCAGCGCGGTGCTGGCCGCCGGCCTGCGCCGTCCGACCGCCGACCACACCCGCACCGATCGCTGGGGCTCGACCTTGTCGAGGTACAGCACGTGGGCGCCGTTGAGGACACCCAGGTGCACCAGCTCGGCGGTCTCCCGCGACAACGCGGCCAGGGCCGGGTGCAGCAGCAGCGGGAGCTGGTCGTCGGCGAAGTAGGACTCGCGCAGGCCGATCGCGGCCGGGCCGAGCAGGTAGGCCCCGGTGGCGTGGTCCTGGGTGACGAAGTCGCGGTAGCGCAGCGCGGCGAGTACGCGGTGCACGGTCGACTTGTTGAGCCCGAGCTCACCGGCCAGGTCCGCAAGCGGCCTGCCGCGGGCCCCAGCGCGGGCGAGGGCCTGGAGCACCAGCAACGCCCGGTCCACCGACCCCACCGGTGAGCCACCCGCCGTCGTCGTCACCTGCCCCGCCAATCGTCACCGCTCAGTGCCCCCGACCGGGGCCTCCCGCGAGCCTAGCGCGAGCACCCGAGACGGCCGGTGCCAGCGGGCGGGCGGGCAGCCCCCGAGAGCGGTGCAGCGGGCCCTGTGGGCGTCAGCCAGGCTGGCCGGCGGTCAGCTGCTGGAAGTACTGGCCGACTCGGGCATCGGCCCAGCTCCACGCGTCACCGCCGCGCAGTACGACGTCGCTGCCACCGTCGCAGTAGATCGTCTGGCCCGCGCAGTGGGTGTTCTCGGGGGAGGTCAGCCAGATGAGCAGGCTGGCGATGGACTCGGGAGGCTGGTGGTAGTTGAGCGGCATCGGCACCACGGCGTCCACGAAGGCAGTGGACTGCTCGCTGGCCAGCAGCTCAGAGGTCATCGGAGTAGTGACGATGCCCGGTGCCACCGCGTTCAGTGGGATGCCGGCACCGGCCCACTCCGGGGTGATTGACTGCTCGCGCACCCAGCGCGAGATCGCCCGCTTGGTCGAGGCGTAGATGAGCCCGCCGGCCTGCGGGTCCGCGGCCAGCTCCTCGGCGATCGCGCGGGCCTCGGCCTCCGTGCCGGACAGCAGTGCGTCCACCAGTTGGGGGGAGTTGGGCTGCACCGAGGACATCGAGGAGACCACCGCCACCCGAGGAGCCGCGGAGCGGCCGAGCGCGGGCAGCAGCGCCTCGAGGAGCTCGGTGACGCCGTAGTAGTTGACCGACACCGTCAACGGGCTGGGCGCGGAGATACCGGCGCTGGCGATCACGGCGTCGACCGGGCCGGCCGCGAGCACGGCCTCAACCGCGTCGCGCCGTCCCTCGGGGGTGGCGAGGTCGGCGGTGACGTCGGAACCGGTGAGGTCGATCCCGACGACCTCGGCCCCCGACTCGCGGAGCAGCCGGGCAGCGGCAGCACCGATTCCGGATCCAGCTCCGGTGATGACATAGCGACGGGTCACGGGAC
>Ga0209487_1001542_pt1 | contig 19369 bp, 15 predicted proteins | sample Poulit2012_FD_187524 | JGI IMG/M metagenome (GOLD analysis project Ga0209487, IMG submission 187524) | Agricultural soil microbial communities from Georgia to study Nitrogen management - Poultry litter 2012 (SPAdes) (version 2) | ecosystem: Environmental > Terrestrial > Soil > Agricultural land...
GGTAATTCCATAATTCTACCAGCAGGGTTTGCCATCAAACCACGCATTCCTGCTAATTGTGTATAGTTAGATGGGTTACCCCGAGCACCTGAATCACTCATCATATAAATAGGGTTTTCACTGCTTAGTGATTCTATCAATTTGTCTTGAATCACATCTTTAACATCAGACCAAATTGAAATAACTCGATCGTAACGTTCATCTTCTGTAATAAGCCCACGTCTAAACTGTTTCAAGACATTATCTACCTTTAATTGAGCTTCATCAAGAAGTACGCCTTTTTCTTTAAGGACAACGATGTCTGATACACCAACTGTAATTCCAGCTTTTGTTGAATAACTGAAACCGAGGTCTTTCATCTTATCAAGCATTTTTGATGTCTCACTAATCTTAAATCGCTTAAAGACTTCAGCAATAATATCGCCTAAGATACCCTTTTTAAACGGTTGAATTAAATCAAGTTTTTTAATTTCTTCATGAACATTGGCACCTGGGTCCAAGAAGTATTTTTCCGGTGTTTCAATTTCTAAGTTACTTCTTGTCGGCTCATTTATATATGGAAATGAATTTGGTAAAATTTCATTGAATATTAGTTTACCAACCGTTGTGATTAACAACTTCTTGCTTTGTTCCTCTGTAAATGTTTCATTTTCTAAACTAGCTGCTTGAACAGCTACCCTCGTGTGTAAGTGTACATGTCCATTTTGATAGGCAATCAAGGCTTCATCCACACCTCTAAACACGCTACCTTCACCAATGGCCCCTTCACGTTCTAATGTTAGATAATAGTTTCCTAAAACCATATCTTGTGATGGAGTTACAACTGGCTTACCATCCTTAGGGTTTAGTATGTTATTAGAAGCAAGCATTAATAAACGCGCCTCAGCCTGTGCTTCTGCTGATAACGGTACGTGAACTGCCATTTGGTCTCCATCAAAGTCAGCATTATAAGCTGTACATACTAATGGATGTAATCTTATCGCACGTCCTTCTACTAAGGTAGGTTCAAACGCTTGGATACCTAATCTGTGTAAAGTTGGTGCCCTATTAAGCAGTACTGGATGTTCCTTAATAACACCTTCCAATACATCCCAAACATCTGGATGTACTCGTTCTATTTTCCGTTTCGCGGACTTAATATTATGGGCAATACCTTGGCCAACAAGTTCTTTCATTACAAATGGCTTGAATAATTCTAATGCCATTTCTCTAGGTATTCCGCATTGGTACATTTTCAAGTTGGGACCAACGACAATAACCGAACGACCTGAGTAGTCAACTCGTTTACCTAATAAGTTTTGGCGGAAACGACCTTGCTTACCTTTAAGCATATGTGCAAGGGATTTTAATGGTCTATTTCCTGGACCTGTTACAGGACGTCCACGTCTTCCGTTATCAACGAGTGCATCAACCGCCTCTTGAAGCATTCTTTTTTCATTTTGAACAATGATGCCAGGTGCTCCAAGATCTAATAACCGTTTTAGACGATTATTACGATTAATCACACGACGGTACAAATCATTTAAGTCCGATGTAGCAAATCGTCCTCCATCAAGTTGTACCATAGGTCTAATTTCTGGTGGAATAACTGGTAAAACGTCCAATACCATCCATGAAGTATCATTTCCAGAATTACGGAATGCTTCCATAACCTCTAAACGCCTAATCGCACGAGTTCTACGTTGCCCTTTTACTGTTTGAAGTTCTTCTCTTAAAGCTTCAATTTCTTTGTTGAGGTCGATGTCCTGTAGTAATTTTCGAATCGCTTCGGCACCCATTTCAGCTTTAAATGCCCCACCATATTTAGTGTAGTAATCCCTATATTCTCTCTCAGATAATAACTGTTTCTTTTCTAAAGGTGTATTTCCTGATTCAGTTACAATATATGCCGCAAAATAAATAACTTCCTCTAATGCCCTTGGAGACATATCTAGAATTAAGCCCATTCGGCTTGGAATACCTTTAAAGTACCAAATATGTGTTACAGGAGCCGCAAGTTCAATATGTGCCATCCGCTCACGGCGAACTTTTGATTTTGTAATTTCTACTCCACATCTGTCACATACAACACCTTTGTATCTGACTCGCTTATATTTTCCACAGTGACATTCCCAATCTTTTTGTGGTCCAAAAATTCGTTCACAAAACAATCCATCTTTTTCTGGCCTCAATGTACGGTAGTTAATTGTTTCAGGTTTCTTAACCTCACCATACGACCAAGAACGAATTTTCTCTGATGAAGCTAAACCAATTTTCATATACGAAAAATCATTTACATCTAGCAAAGGGCCTACCTCCCTATTATTATCCGATTCTTTAGCCTTACTTTTTGAAATAGGATGGAACATCGGAGGAGTTGATTCAATTTACCTTTGTATGAATCAACACTCCGTTCCTTCTTTTTTTAATCACTCAAAGTCCATCCGACTGAATGAATTTCACCATACAATTTGAATACAATATACTCTTCGATAAGTCATGTATTGCATGAATGAAGAATCACCCTATTCACTTATGTTCTTTCAACTTCTAAATTAAGCTTACTTGCCGCCTGTGTCTCATCTTCGTCCAGCTCTCGTAAGTCAATTTCTTCTTTATCACTATTCAGCATTTTAACGTCCATTCCAAGGCTTTGTAATTCTTTAATAAGCACTTTAAATGACTCTGGCACTCCAGGCTCTGGTACATTATCGCCTTTAACAATTGCTTCATACGTTTGAACACGTCCAACAATGTCATCTGATTTGACCGTCAAGATTTCTTGTAGCGTATAAGCCGCACCATATGCTTCAAGTGCCCATACTTCCATTTCCCCAAATCTCTGACCACCAAACTGCGCTTTACCACCAAGTGGCTGCTGCGTAACAAGTGAGTATGGACCAGTTGATCGAGCATGAATTTTATCATCTACCATGTGTGACAATTTCAACATATAAGAGATACCTACAGAGACTCTGTTATCAAAAGGTTCTCCTGTTCTTCCGTCATATAGGACCGTTTTCGCATCTCTTGGCATTCCTGCTTCATCTAATGTTTCCCAAACATCCTCTTCTGTTGCTCCATCAAACACTGGAGAAGCTACATGGATACCTAATGCTTTAGCTGCCATACCTAAGTGCAACTCAAATACTTGACCAATATTCATTCGTGAAGGAACCCCTAATGGGTTAAGCATAATATCGATTGGCGTTCCGTCAGGCATAAATGGCATATCTTCCTCAGGGAGTATTTTAGAAATTACCCCTTTATTCCCGTGACGTCCAGCCATCTTATCACCTTCAGAGATTTGGCGTTTCTGAACGATATATGCACGTACAAGCTGATTTACACCAGGAGGTAATTCATCTCCATCTTCACGATTAAAGATTTTAACATCTAAAACAATTCCTCCAGCACCGTGTGGGACGCGTAATGATGTATCACGCACCTCTCGTGCCTTTTCACCAAAAATAGCATGAAGCAATCGTTCTTCAGCAGATAGTTCTGTTACCCCTTTTGGCGTTACTTTTCCAACAAGAATATCACCATTTGTTACTTCAGCACCGACTCGGATGATTCCATGTTCATCCAGATTTTTCAACGCTTCTTCACCAACATTTGGAATGTCTCGCGTAATTTCCTCTGGACCCAACTTTGTATCACGTGCATCTGATTCATATTCTTCAATATGAATGGATGTAAACACGTCATCCTTTACAAGTCGTTCACTCATAATAATCGCATCTTCATAGTTAAAGCCTTCCCAAGTCATAAATCCAACCAGAACATTTCGTCCTAAAGCAAGTTCTCCCTTTTCCATAGCAGGTCCGTCTGCCAGAACTTCACCTTTTACGACACGATCACCTTGTTTTACGATCGGGAGTTGGTTATAACAACTTCCTTGGTTCGAACGAACAAACTTTTCTAGCGTATAACGATCACGGTCACCAGTAACTTCTTTCCCATCGACAGTAGATACACGTCGGACAATGACTTCCTTCGCTTCTACACTTTCTACATAACCACTATGTCGACAAATGATAGCTGCACCAGAGTCCTTCCCAGAAATATATTCCATTCCAGTTCCTACGATTGGAGACTCTGGTAACATGAGAGGTACTGCTTGACGTTGCATGTTCGCACCCATTAACGCACGGTTTGAGTCATCATTTTCCAAGAAAGGAATACAAGCAGTTGCAGGTGAAACGACTTGTTTAGGTGAAACATCCATATAGTCGATCTGACTACGTGGAACAACTGTGTTTTCACCTCGGAAACGTGCAATGATTTCATCATCAAGGAAGTTCCCTTCATCATCTAAAAGTGCGTTCGCTTGTGCGACAACATAATTGTCCTCTTCATCCGCAGTAAGATAATCTATTTGCGTTGTTACCTTGCCTTTTTCTGCATCAACACGGCGATATGGTGTTTCAATGAAACCAAAGGCATTTACTCTTCCATAGCTTGATAACGAGTTAATTAAACCGATATTAGGCCCCTCTGGCGTTTCAATTGGACACATACGCCCGTAATGTGAGTAGTGAACGTCACGAACTTCCATCCCAGCTCGTTCACGTGTTAGACCACCAGGTCCAAGCGCTGATAAACGACGTTTATGGGTTAATTCCGTTAATGGATTGGTTTGATCCATAAACTGAGATAATTGTGAACTACCAAAGAACTCTTTAATCGAAGCAATTACAGGACGAATATTGATTAATTGTTGCGGTGTGACACTTGATGTATCTTGAATAGACATTCTTTCACGAACGACTCGCTCCATTCGAGATAAACCAATACGGAATTGGTTTTGTAGCAGCTCTCCAACTGAACGAAGTCTACGATTACCAAGATGATCAATATCATCCGCGTCACCAATATGGTGTAATAAATTAAAGAAATAGTTTATCGATGCCAATATATCAACCGGCATAATATTTTTAACATCTTTTTCAACACCAGCATTACCGATTACGTTAATTTCCCTTTCTCCTTCAGGATCTGTTGGATCAACGATTTTAATCGACTGGAAATGAATCGGTTCTTCTAAAATACTTTCTGGAAGTTCAACAACTTCTTCAGCAAGCTTATTTTCATCCTGATCTAAATATGGTGTCAGTTTATTTAGTAACTTCCGATCTATTTTATCACCTTTTTGAGCTAACACTTCTCCCGTTTCTTGATCAACAAGTGTTTCAGCTAAAACTTGGTTAAACAGTCGGTTTTTTATATGAAGCTTTTTATTCATTTTGTAGCGACCAACATATGCAAGATCATAACGTTTTGGGTCAAAAAACCGTGAAATCAATAAACTTTTCGCATTTTCAACTGTTGGCGGTTCACCAGGACGCAATCGCTCGTAGATCTCTAGCATCGCCTTTTCAGTTGTTTCAGTATTGTCTTTTTCTAGCGTGTTTTTGAGGTATTCATTATCGCCTAGTAGATCAATAATTTCCTCATCAGAACCAAAACCTAAAGCTCTAAGCAACACTGTAATGGGTAATTTACGCGTACGGTCTATTCTTACATAAACAACATCTCTTGCATCTGTTTCAAACTCCAACCAAGCTCCACGGTTCGGTATAACAGTTGCCGTTACACCTCTCTTACCATTTTTATTCAGTTTTTCACTGTAATAGACACTTGGTGAACGGACAAGTTGTGATACGATGACACGTTCTGCTCCATTAATAATAAATGTCCCTGTGTCAGTCATGAGAGGGAAATCTCCCATAAATACTTCTTGCTCTTTTATTTCGCCTGTTTTATTATTAATCAAGCGAACCTTTACACGAAGTGGGGCATTATACGTGACATCTCTTTCCTTTGATTCACCGACAGGATATTTAGGTTCACCCAGACTATAATCAATAAATTCTAGGGATAAGTTTCCTGTAAAGTCCTCGATTGGAGAAATATCCTGAAACATCTCCTTTAATCCTTCCTCAAGGAACCATTCATACGAGGCAGTCTGGATTTCGATAAGATTTGGTAATTCCAATACTTCACTTATACGCGCATAACTCCTGCGTTGGCGGTGCCGCCCATATTGAACTAGTTGACTTGTCAACTGCTTCACCCCTCAAATCAGCTTATTTTTGAAAATCATGATTAACGTCATAGGAAACATGCGTTTTTAACGTTAATTTTAATTTTCCATCTATAATTTAATAGTTTTCTCTTCTACTTTTATCACGAAATATGTTATATTGTGCTTATGATAGAAAAGAAGAGGAACTTATCATACAAATTAGTGCAGTAAGTTTTACTCACTGGAAACACCTATTACAAAAGGTTTTTAAAGATAAAAATCCATCGCTATGTGTTGCACAATATCTAGATAGCAACTCATTTTTATCGTTTCTTCAACATAAAGCCACTTTTCTATTCATCATTCGATATCTTAAACAAATAAAAACGAAAAAGACCATTAACGAATAAACCTTATTAAAATTTAAATTTATTTTTACAAGGTTTAAAGTATAGTAAGCTATTCCGTTCCCCAAATTCCAACGCTTTATATTTGATAATCAAATGATATCATCCTGACATTTTAGCTATTATTTCCAATATAGAAAAGTATTATACATTTTCGCAAAAACTTGACAATAGATATCCTATGTTACCATCTAAATATATTATCATAACTAAACACAATCGTCAACTGTTTGTTGCCTTTAAAATAAAATAGCCTTTGCTTCGAGATACAACTTCTACATAGCCAAATAACGATTCTAATTTTTCTTTTGCGGATGGGGCACCTTGCTTCTTTTGGATAACCACCCATAACTCTCCATGACTTAACAGTGCCTGTTTACTTTCTTCAAACATCCTATGGACTACCTTTTTACCTGCCCTAATAGGGGGATTTGTCACAACCGCCGCGAATGAACTATGATCCAATTGGGATAATCCATCACTTTGAATAACATCTATATTTTTAACGTTGTTTTTCTTAGCATTCTCCCGCGCTAATTCTAGTGCTCGTTCATTCACATCGACCATCGTTATCTTCCTATCTTGATTCTCAGATGCTAAAGCAATACCAATCGGGCCATAACCACAGCCAAGGTCAAGGATATCACCTGCAATAGACGGGACCTTAAAATGTTCGATTACTAATCTTGTACCGAAATCTACTTCATTCTTAGAGAACACTCCAACATCACTTATAAATGAATATTCTTTTCCTCTTAATGTGTAGTTCCATGTTTTTGGTTCACTCTTTGATTGTGGAATCTTTGAAAAGTAATGCTCAGACATTCGGGCACCTACTTTATGAATTTGATATAAAACGTGAAGATTAGATTGATATGGTAGTATCAAGGGTAAATTTTATCATTACATTACTGTAAATAGCTGCTTTGTCTTAGAGGCTACTATTTAAATAGATATTGAGAGCCCGTCAATGTTGTGACGAGCCCTTTTATGTGGTCAATTATTTAAGTTCTACAGTTGCGCCAGCTTCTTCAAGCTTAGCTTTCATTTCTTCTGCTTCTTCTTTTGCAACGCCTTCTTTAATTGCTTTAGGTGCAGAGTCTGTTAAGTCTTTTGCATCTTTTAGTCCAAGTCCAGTAATTTCACGTACAACTTTGATTACTTTAATTTTTGATGAACCAGCATTTTCAAGAACAACATCAAATTCTGATTGTTCTGCTTCCGCTTCTCCACCTGCTGCTCCGCCAGCTACTGCAACTGGAGCTGCTGCTGTTACTCCAAACTCTTCTTCGATCGCTTTAACAAGATCGTTTAATTCTAATACTGACATTTCTTTTACTGCTTCAATAATTTGTTCACTAGTCATATCTTATTTCCTCCTAATTTTTGTTTGATATATCACTACAATTTTTATGCTTCTTGTTCTTCCTTTTGATCTGCAACTGATTTCGTTACGTAAGCCAAGTTACGAATTGGTGCTTGAAGCACGCTAAGCAACATAGATACCAAACCATCGTGATCTGGTAGTTGAGCCAATTCCTTAATCTCATCAACAGTCGCAATTTTGCCTTCGATCACTCCACCTTTAATCTCTAATGCTTCGTGTTCTTTCGCAAAATTATTAATAATTCTTGCAGGAGCCACAACATCTTCACTACTAAACGCAACAGCTGTTGGACCTACGAATGTATCACTTAATTCATCAAGTTCGACATTTGCAATCGCACGGCGTGTCATCGAGTTTTTGTACACTTTATAAACAACACCAGCATCACGCAATTCTTTACGTAGTGCAGTTACTTCCGCTACGTCAAGTCCGCGATAATCAACCACAACAGTAGTTTGACTACTTTGAAGATGATCTGTAATTTCTTGTACAACGCCTTTCTTCTTCTCAATTACACTTGACATTATTCCACCTCCTGTTTATTTTCGTTATACGCGTTAAAGGAATTAAATGAAGCCCCCATGTAGACATGGGGGCTTAAGACAAATATATAACATTCATTTGTATTTGTTTATTAAACACCTCGGCAGGCTATTAAGCGATCACTCGCTCCTGCTGTCTACGGTACAACGTATTTTATTATAATTAGTTAACGAAAATCAGTATACCCAATTCTCGCTTAAAAGTCAATCATTAATTTGAAATTCACTTATTTATTAAAGATACGCAGATACATCAATTTTTATTCCAGGACCCATAGTCGAAGTAACGACTACATTACGTACATAAGTCCCTTTTGATGTTTGTGGCTTAGCTGCAACAATTGTTTGTACCAATGCATCGAAGTTTTCTACTAGTTTATCATCTTCAAATGAAATTTTCCCAACTGGTACATGAAGATTCGAATCACTGTCAACGCGGTACTCTACTTGCCCCGCCTTAATATCTTTAACAGCTTTCTCAACCTCAAATGTAACTGTGCCTGTTCTCGGGTTAGGCATGAGCCCCTTTGGTCCAAGAATACGGCCGAGCTTTCCTACTTCTGCCATCATATCTGGCGTAGCAACGATAATATCAAAATCAAACCATCCTTCATTGATTTTGTTAATTAATTCTTCGTCACCAACATAGTCTGCTCCAGCTGCTTCAGCCTCTTTAACTTTATCACCTTTGGCAAATACTAAGACACGTTGTGTTCTTCCAGTACCATTTGGTAAAACCATCGCTCCACGAATTTGCTCATCGGCTTTTTTAGGATTAACACCTAAACGAAATGCAACTTCGACTGTTTCATCGAATTTTGCTTTTGCTGTTTCTTTTAGTAGTGCTATCGCTTCTTTAATTTCGTATTTTTTTGCAGGATCAATAAGCTTTACAGCTTCTTGATACCTTTTACCTTTTTTTGCCATGTTTTTTCCTCCTCTATTGTGGTATTAGCGGTAATACCTCCCACTTATAAAAGCACAACAGCTTTTATAATACGCGTAACTGCATCGAAAGATATGCACTAGATATTACAAAGACAAGACTAGTCTTCGATTGTAATACCCATGCTTCGTGCAGTTCCTTCAACCATACGCATAGCTGCCTCTACATTGGCTGCATTTAGATCTTGCATTTTTGTTTCAGCAATTTCCTTTACAACATCACGCTTCAACGTCGCCACTTTGTTACGGTTCGGCTCACCTGAAGCAAGTTCAATACCTGCTGCTTTTTTCAACAACACAGCTGCAGGTGGAGTTTTTGTAATGAAAGTAAATGAACGGTCTTCAAATACCGTTATTTCAACTGGAATAATCAAACCTGCCTGATCTTGTGTTTGGGCGTTAAATTCTTTACAAAATCCCATAATGTTAATACCCGCTTGACCAAGTGCTGGCCCTACTGGTGGTGCAGGGTTTGCTTTTCCTGCTGGAATTTGTAATTTTACAATATTGATTACTTTATTAGCCACGAGACACACCTCCTTAAAGTCCGTGATGTGGTCACAGGGTTTAAACCCTCCCACTCATATTTAAACTGTCCTTCGCTTTCACCAAGGACATGAATAACAAAGGAATTTTACCATATAAAATCAGATAAAGCAAGAAGTTACGTTGTTTTTCCTTATAACTTCTCAACTTGAGAGAAATCAAGTTCTACCGGAGTCTCTCTACCAAACATATTCACATGTACTTTAACTACTTGTTTATCAACGTCTATATGTTCAATGGTTCCTGTGAAGTTTGCAAACGGTCCTTCGGATACACGCACATTTTCTTTCAATTCAAAATCAATTTGAACGATAGAATCGGATACACCCATCCGTTTAAGAACTGCATCAACTTCGTCTGGTAATAAAGCCGTTGGCCGTGCTCCTTGTCCACTAGATCCTACAAACCCTGTGACACCCGGTGTATTGCGTACTACATACCAAGAGTCATCGGTCATAATCATTTCAGCTAAGACATAGCCAGGGAAAAATTTCTTTTTGGAAACTTTTTTCTTACCATCTTTTATTTCTGTTTCCTCATCTTCTGGAACAAGCACCCGAAAGATCTTATCTTCCATCCCCATTGTTTCCAAGCGTTTTTCTAAATTAGTTTTTACTTTGTTTTCATATCCTGAGTACGTATGAATGACATACCAGTTTTTTTCCATATTGTTTTTGGACAATGCTTTCTGCCCTTCCCTCCCTTTCATTTAGATTGCATAAATGGATTAATGATCGTTTAAAAATAACAAGCTTAAAAAAACCCATTGAATTGGGTTTTTTGTTTAAATATTATATTTTTTATTCTATTTTTCATTATAACCGATTTCCTGAGAAAAACACAACTAAAGCCTGTTTAATACTTGTGATATCAAAAGATCAACAATCGCAAAGAAAACAGCTACGAATGCTACTGTAGCAATAACCGTAATTGTGTAGCTTACTAACTCCTTACCTTTTGGCCAACTGACTTTTCTCATTTCTCTAGATACATCTTTTAAAAATTTCACTTTTTACTCCCCCACAGGATGCTATCCTATTTAGTCTCACTATGCAAAGTATGTTTACCACAGCTCTTGCAATACTTATTAATTTCTAATCGAATTGCTTCTGTCGATTTATTTTTACTAGTAGTATAATTCCGATTTGAACAAACTGCACACGCTAATACGACTTTTTTACTCAATAAATTCACCCCACTGTAAGGGTTTTTCTTCATGTCATAATGTAGCATGCAGACATCAGTATGTCAACATTTTGCTCGTTTAATTTGTTTACACCGTTAATTCACTTTCTTTTAATTCAACTGTTTCTAACTTTCGTTTTATCCGCTGCATTGCGTTATCAATTGATTTAACGTGTCTGTTTAACTCTTCCGAAATCTCTTGGTAGGTATATCCATCAATATATAAATATAGCACCTTTCTCTCAAATTCACTAAATGATTCCAATAAATGTAATTTCAGGTGGACTATTTTTTCAAGATTGATTAATCTCATCTGGGGATCTACGGCATTTGATTCGGCAATGGTGTCTATAAGCGTCCAACTAGAATCTTCGTCATATATAGGTTTGTCTAAGGAGATATAAGAATTTAGTGGAATATGCTTTTGTCGTGTTGCAGCTTTTATTGCAGTGATAATTTGTCTAGTAATGCATAAGTCTGCAAATTGTCTAAAGGAAGAGATTTTCTCGGCATTAAAATTACGGATTGCATTATAAAGGCCAATGAATCCTTCTTGAATAATGTCTTCTCTTTCCCCGCCAATCAAAAAGTAGGGCTGGGATCTTGTTCTGACAAGATGCTTATACTTGTATATTAAAAATTCCAAAGCAAGACTATTACCTTGTTCTATCATTAGTAAAACTTCCTCATCAGCTAACATGCGAAAGTTCTCTATCTCTATTTCTAGCTGCTTCAAGCCCAATATCGATACCCTCCTTTGACAGAAAATAGTTATTATTATCGGATTATACAGTAAGCGTTATCACAATTCAACACCGAATTGTAAAAAACATGAATAATCCTCAGCAAACCACTTGGGTAAAAGAGCAGATTGTAACATTATCAAATTAAATGCTACGATGATCTAAAACACCTTAACTACAATATGTAGTTAAATAACATATTACGACACTACATATTGTAGGAAAGTATTCTAAATCTTTGTTTCAATATTCGTTCTTGATTTTGTACCCTTTAAAAAAATAGCAACAATTTATTATCGGTAAGAAGCTAGATTAAATATTTTCTAACACCTAGGTTTCGAGACGATCTTTACTTATCTTTCCGATTTCGAGATAAGTTTCACTTATCTCCTTGATTTCGAGATAAGTTTCACTTATCTCCTCTACGCCATTTTTCAAATGCTTTTAACACTTCGTCATTGAAGTTAATTCTTGATTGTGGTTTGTCCATTTTTTGTACGGATATTTTTTGGCCGATTTCTTTTTCTATCTGTTTGAGCTCAACTAGTAATTCTCTAGCCGATTTTCTTAATGCGCCTCTAGCAAATGTAATGCGTTGTTCTAGAAAGTCAGACGTGGCAACGTAAACTTGATTATTAACATTTTTGTGAATGTTTACGAGTCTTTCAATACATTCATCAGCTGTTTCATTTTCTCTCGTATAAATAATGTCGAGTTTATATTTGTTTTGTTTGCTTTCTGTCCCTTTTACATAATAAGCATCAAACACAATAATGACACGGAATCCTGAGTAAGCTTGGTAATCTGCCATTAATTCTATTAAGTAATCACGGGCTTGTCCTAGATCTTTTTCTTTTATTTGTTGTAATTCGTCCCATGCACCAATCATATTGTAACCGTCAACTATTAATACATTCATTTTTATTTCCTAAATGGATGTCTCTTCCTATAAATTTCATAAAGTAATAAACTACTTGCTACAGAGGCGTTTAGGGAGGACACTTTTCCAAGCATAGGGAGACTAACAGTCCAATCGCATTTATCCTTTACAAGACGACTCATACCTTTTCCTTCACTTCCGATAACAAGAGCAATTGATGTCTCACCATCAAGTGAACGGTAATCATCTTTACTGTCTGCTTCAGTTCCAACGATCCAAATGTTTTGTGCTTTTAGTTCTTCTATCGTATCAGCGATATTTGTTACTCTTACGACAGGGACATACTCAATTGCACCTGCGGATGTTTTAGCAACTGTTGCTGTTAATCCAACAGATCGACGTTTAGGTATAATAATTCCATGTGCACCAGTCGCATCCGCAGTTCTCATGATCGAACCTAAATTATGGGGATCCTCTAAGCCATCCAAAATAATAAAAAAAGGCGCCTCATTTCTCTGCCTAGCCCGATCATATAAATCACTTAGAGATGCATACTGATAGGCTGCAACATAAGCAACAACTCCTTGGTGGTTCCCGTTAGCCAGTTGATCAAGCTTGTTTTTAGGCGCTTTTTGTATGACAGTACCTGCCGATCTACTTGCTTGTTCGATCTGTCTTCGTGCATGTTGATTAATGCCTTCAGAAATGAGGATTTTATTTACTGATCGACCAGACTTCAGTGCTTCGATGACTGGATTTCTACCAATAATTAATTCATCATTCATGTTTAACATTCCTTTCTTCGACAATTTTTGCAGCATTTGTTAATAGTTGTTGCAATCGTTCTTCATTATCCAGTAAATAATGGTAACCAATTAAAGCTTCAAATCCAGTACTATATCGATATGTTTGAATACTTGTATTTTTAGGGACTGATCCTGACTTAGAATTTCTCCCTCTTTTTACAACTCGTTCTTCTTCGTCAGTTAAATACTTTTCCTTCATCCAATGCCGAACCACAGCTGCCTGTGATTTACCAGAGACAAATGTGATCGCCTGTTGATGTAAATGGTCTGGTTTAACATAACCAGACCTTAATAAATGATTTCGAATATGCAACTCATAGACTGCATCACCTATATAAGCAAGGGCTAGACTTTTCATCTGTTTCACATCTATCGTCATCATTAACTCCTTTTCCAACGAATACCTTGTGCAGTATCTTCTAAAATAATATTCATCTCGGAAAGTTGGTCCCGAATTTCGTCAGCACGATCATAATTACGATTCTCTCTAGCCTCTTCCCTCTCCTTGATCAGGGCATCAATCTCTTCATCGAGTAACTCACTTTCTTCTAATTCAATGCCTAGTATACTTAAAAATGAAGTGATTGCATCTTGAAAGTTTTGAATGACCTTGATTGATGTTTGCTTCGACTCTAAATAAAGATTCGCTGTCTTCGACAATTCAAACAGTACTGAAATGGCATTCGCCGTATTAAAATCATCATCCATTTCCTTTTCAAATTGGTCCCTAAACGAAGCTACCTTTTCTATCCACCCATTATCTTCAGTTACCAAATTTAAACTCGTACCTTTTCGATGTTCTAGGTTCATGTAAGTAGTTTCTATTCTTTCAAAGCTATTTTTGGCCCCCGCTAAAAGTTCGGCTGTGAAATTAATCGGATTACGATAATGTACACTTAGCATAAAGAAACGAAGTACTTTTGGATCATGCTCCTTGATTAAATCACGGGCTAACACAAAATTCCCGAGTGATTTCGACATTTTTTCATTATCAATATTCATATAACCATTATGCATCCAATAGTTAGCAAATTGCTTTTCATTTAAAGCTTCAGATTGGGCAATTTCATTTTCATGATGTGGGAATGTTAAGTCCTGTCCTCCTGCATGAATATCAATTGTCTCCCCTAAGTATTTCTTAGCCATTGCTGAACATTCTATATGCCAGCCAGGGCGACCTTCCCCCCATGGTGATTCCCAAGAAACCTCTCCTTCTTTCGCCTTCTTCCAAAGGGCAAAATCTAGTGGATCTTCTTTTAATTCACCAATTTGAATCCTCGCTCCGGAGCGCAATTCATCAATTGATTGATCTGAAAGCTTTCCATATTCATCAAATGCACGTGGTTTAAAATAAACATCTCCATCCACTTCATATGCAAAATCTTTTTCAATTAATCCTTTTATAAATTGAATAATATCATCCATTGTTTCTGTCACTCGCGGATGGTAGGTTGCTTCGAGAACACCAAGTGCGCTAACATCTTCAAGATAAGCATCAATAAACTTATTCGCGACTTCACTTACATCTTTTCCTAATTCATGAGCAGTGGCGATAATTTTATCATCAACATCAGTAAAGTTTAAAACGTAATTCACATCATAACCCTTATATTTGAAATATCTCCTCACTGTATCAAATACAATGGCTGGCCTGGCATTCCCAATATGAATATAGTTGTAGACAGTGGGTCCACAGACATATATTCCCACTTTCCCTTTCTCTAACGGCTTAAAAACTTCTTTATCGCGTGTTAAAGTGTTATAAATCTTTATTGTCATGCTCATTCTCTCCCTTTAACTTGGTAAGCTCCTGTTTTAACAAGGTGACTTCCGCCTTTAACTCTTCATAGTTAGCTATGATCGTGTTAAGCTGTTGAGGCTGAGTTTTCTCCGAATTAATACGTTCACCATCTTGTACTACAATTCGCGCTGGTATTCCAACAGCCGTTGCATAATCTGGAACATCTTTTAACACAACAGAGCCTGCCCCTACCTTTGAGTCCTGCCCTATCGTGATTGCTCCAAGCACCTTTGCACCGGAGTAAATTTGTGCTTTATTTTTCACTGTTGGATGGCGCTTTCCTTTTTCCTGTCCTCTTCCCCCAAGGGTTACTCCTTGGAATAAAACAACATCATCGCCAATCTCACATGTTTCACCAATCACGACGCCCATACCATGATCAATAAAGAGCCTTCTGCCTATATTTGCACCAGGGTGTATTTCGACACCAGTAAAAAAACGATTGATTTGTGAAATAGCACGTGCAATAAAATACAGTCTGCCCTTAAAAAATAAATGAGCTATTCGATGAAGCCAAATGGCGTGTAAACCTGAATACGTTAGAAAAACTTCAATATAAGACCTTGCTGCTGGATCTTGAACAAAAACAACGTCCATATCTTCCTTCATTCGTTTAAAAAGCTTCATGTCACAGCCTCCCCAGAATTTAAATCTTTTTTGCCTTGTATATGATCGCCATTATGGTGTGATATGCAATTTTGTGTTTATTTAAATTACATATCATCAACGAAAATCAATCGTCTAAATGTTTTATGATCCTATAAAAAAAACGCCCCGTGTATCTAAATACACAGAGACGTCGTTGACGCGGTTCCACTCTGTTTGAAGTGTTAAAACATACAACACTTCCAACTCATCCTCTCATAACGGCAGAGTCCCCGCTGTTATATACATTTCTTCCATAACAGACTCAAAGGCGCATTTTCAAAAATTAGGTTTAAAATCACTCACAGCCATAGATGATTTTCTCTGAATAAACCTCGTATTTTTTACTTTTCCTTTTCAACGTTCATTTATTTTAGTGAATTTCATAATACGGATTTATAGCCAATCCGATACGATATGTAGTTTCGTTGAAGCGCCCTTAACTACATACAGTATCGAATCGTCTGATTTTGGCAATTATGAAATTCACTCATTTAAAGTGTGTTTCTTCCTGATTCTAACATTTCAATTTTATATATTTATACTATATTACATACTGACAGTATTGTGAACAAATTAAGCTTCCATTTGTCGAAGAAGTTGATCAAGACGGGCTAAAATAACTTCCTTACCAAGTAGCTCAATTGCCTTCGGAAGTTCAGGACCATTCGTTTGGCCAGTTGTTGCAACACGAATTGGCATAAAGAGTTTTCTACCCCTGTGCCCTGTTTCCTTTTGTGTTGCCCTTATTTCTCCCTTAATTAAATCACCAGTGAATTCATCTAAATGGATCAATTTATCGGTAAATACTTGCAATACTTCTAAAACCTGTTCTTCCTCTAATACCTTCCTTGCCGCTTCATCGTAATCAATATCTTGCTTGAAAAATAGTTCCGTTAATTCGACAATTTCCGCTCCATATGTTAATTGTTCTTTATAAAGGGTAATGATTTCCTTTATCCACGTCTCTGTCACTTCATCCATATCTTTAGACACTTTGCCTGCTTCGATTAAATAAGGTAATGCTAAATCAATGACGTCTTGGGCATCAGCAGCTTTAATGTATTCACCATTCATCCACTTTAACTTCTGTGGATCAAAAACAGCCGCAGAGGTTGATAAGCGCTCTGGATCAAAGATTTCTATAAGTGTTTTCTGATCAAAGATTTCTTCCTCCCCAACAGGAGACCAACCAAGTAGTGTAATGAAATTAAATAATGCCGCTGGTAAATATCCTAAATTACGATATTGCTCAATGAATTGTAGAATGTGCTGATCCCGTTTACTTAACTTTTTTCGCTCCTCATTTAAAATGAGTGTCATATGCCCAAATTGAGGTGGTTCCCAACCAAATGCATCATAAATCATCATCTGTCTAGGTGTATTCGAAATATGTTCTTCTCCCCGCAATACATGTGAAATCCCCATTAAGTGATCATCAATCACAACCGCAAAGTTATAAGTTGGGATACCATCCTTTTTAACAATGACCCAATCACCGAAATCACTTGATTCAAACTTTATATTCTTTCTAACAATATCGTTGAAGGCATAAGTATGATCTTTAGGTACTCTGAAACGAATGCTTGGTTTACGCCCTTCTTTTCTGAATGCTTCCCTTTGTTCTTCTGTCAAATTACTATGTGCTCCAGAATATTTAGGCACTTCTCCTTTTGCTCGTTGTTCTTCACGCTCTTCTTCTAATTCTTCAGCTGTCATGAAACATTCATAAGCCAAGTCACGTTCTAATAATTCATCAACATACTTCTTATATATATCAAGCCTTTCCGTCTGACGATATGGTCCGAAATCCCCGCCAACATCTGGCCCTTCATCCCATTCAATACCAAGCCATTTTAGAAAAGTTAACTGACTCTCTTCTCCACCTTCAACATTTCGATTAACATCTGTATCCTCTGTCCGAATAACCACCTTACCATCAAAATGTTTTGCATATAAAAAGTTAAATAACGCTGTACGAGCATTCCCTATATGTAAATCGCCAGTAGGGCTTGGTGCATATCGTACACGAACATCTTTTGTCATCATTTTTCCCCTTCCTGTTTTTAAGACTTCAGATAAACTCATCAAATAAACCAATTATTTATTTCCAATTCAACCCCACACCAACAAACATAGACTGTTGATTACTTGAATTCAGAGTAGTCGCTATCACCACCGTCTGTGTTCGTTGTGGGCGGATGCTTTCCACGCTGCCGCGGAAGGCGTTCACCTGTAGCGATCCCAAACGGTGTTAATAGCTCAAACTTAATAAGTAATAAATTAGGTTAGTCAACAGTTTGGTTCAGCTACTTAATACTACTGGGTTTAGTTTGGTATTATAAAAGCTAAGTTTCTTATAAGTCCAACAAAAAGTGATAACATCTATTGTTATCACTTTTAATGATCTTATTCTATTTAAGTTATACCTTTTTTATTGCGCTTTTTCAAGTAATTTCGGCTTTGCAAAAATCATTCTGCCTGCAGATGTTTGTAAAACACTCGTAATTAGAACTTCAATTGTTTTACCAATATAGTCTCTTCCTTCTTCAACAACGATCATTGTACCATCATCAAGATAAGCAATTCCTTGTTTCTGCTCTTTTCCATCTTTAATGACTTGAACAACAAGTTCCTCACCAGGTAAGACGACTGGTTTTACTGCATTTGCTAAATCATTAATATTTAAGACTTCAACACCTTGAAAATCAGATACTTTATTTAAATTATAATCATTTGTAACGAGAATCCCGTCCATTACTTTTGCTAACTTGATTAACTTACTATCTACTTCAGGTATATCTTCAAAGTCTCCTTCATAAATTTCCACTGAGATAGATAATTCTTTTTGAATCCGATTCAGAATATCTAAACCACGACGACCTCTGTTTCTTTTTAACACATCTGAAGAATCAGCGATATGTTGTAACTCTCCTAATACAAATTGTGGAATGACAATCGGCCCTTCAAGAAAATTTGTTTGACAAATATCAGCTATTCTTCCATCAATAATTACACTTGTATCTAATATTTTCGGTTTAGATTGTGGTTCGATTAAAACCTCTTCTTCTAATACTCGCTTTTTGTCTCTTCGATTAAGATTGACTAAATTAGCTAGTTCCTCACGTCTTCTGAAACCTACCTGGAAACCAAGATAGCCCAACAGAATCATCAAAAACAACGGAACAATTTGTGATATCCATTGCAATTTAATCTCCTGTAACGGAAGATTAATTAAATACGAGATGACTAACCCAATGATTAACCCTAAACTACCAAAAAACAAATCACCAATTGGTAATCGGATCAGCCCATCTTCGATCCACTTTAAAAAACCAACAATATAGTCTACCAACAAGTATGAAATAACAAATAATATAATGGCACCTAATATGGATCCTAAATATGGTGATTCTAACCATTTTGCACCAGTAATATTTAATAATTCAATAATACCCGGCCCATATAAAAA
>Ga0209487_1001543_pt1 | contig 19366 bp, 13 predicted proteins | sample Poulit2012_FD_187524 | JGI IMG/M metagenome (GOLD analysis project Ga0209487, IMG submission 187524) | Agricultural soil microbial communities from Georgia to study Nitrogen management - Poultry litter 2012 (SPAdes) (version 2) | ecosystem: Environmental > Terrestrial > Soil > Agricultural land...
CTGAGTCATTGAGCAGCCAGAGACCGAACGCGGACTCCTCGAGGGTGTCGGTGCCCTGAGTGAGCACGAGACCGTCGGCGGCGGAGCTGCGGGCGAGGTCGACGACGTCGAAGAGCATCTCGAGGGTGACATTGGCACTCGAGACCTGAGCCACCTGGGTGAAGTCGGCCTGCAGATCCGGCCAGATCCCATCGAGACCGGCCGCCGCGGCCAGCTCGGCACCCCCGAGCGCCGGGGCCACCCCGCCGGTGGCGTTCGCCGTCGATGCGATGGTCCCGCCGAGGGCGGTCAGAAGCAGGTGAGGGGCGGTGTGCGATGAGCTCTCAGGCATGGGACGAGTCTAACGTCAGCGCCGTTTGCTAGTCTCCACGCATGGACCCCGACACCGTGCTCCGCGTGGCCCACGAACAGGCCATGCAGTACCCCTCTGTCGCGGTCGGTCATCCGTTCGGACCGGAGTACACGGTGTACAAGGTGCGCGGCAAGATGTTCATGATGGCCTATGAGCTGCGGGGGACTCCGAGCCTCAACCTCAAGATCGATCCGCTCGACGGCGAGGTGCTGCGGGACGCCTATGCCGAGATCACGCCCGGCTACCACATGAACAAGCTGCACTGGATCACGGTGGCCGGTGCCTCGACGGATGCCGGGGTCGGGAAGGGTGCCGGTGCCTCGACGACTGCCGGCGGCACGAGCGACGGGGTCCGCCTCGATGCCGAGCTGCTCCATGATCTCGTGCTCGAGTCCTACTGCCTCGTGGTGGCGAAGCTGCCGCGGAAGGATCGGCCGGTGGACCCGGTGAGCTTCGGCGGAAGGGACCGCGAGGAGTGAGCGACAGTGGCGCCTGAGAACACGACCGGACCGCCCCCGCCGCGTCCCGGCCCGCCGCGGCCGAATGCACGACAGGAACCGGACGCGCGACAGCAGCCGGACGCGCCGCCTCTGCGCCGTCACCAGGGCGAGGCGCTGGAGGCTCTGTATGCATCGGCCGAGACCGGGCAGCGCCGTTCGTGGATCGTCCTGCCTCCGGGAGCGGGCAAGACCCGAGTCGGAATCGACCACGCCGAGCACCTGCTGACGCAGGGTCTGGTCGAACAGGTCGTCGCCTTCGGTCCGAATACCGCGATCCAAGGGCAGTGGGCATCGACGTGGGACCGGCTCGCCGGCGACTGGGGCCGGGCGGGCACGAGCCGAGACCTCGACGGCGTCTTCACCGCTCTGACCTATCAATCGCTGGCCGTCTTCGACGAGGACCGCGAACCCGGCGGCAGTCTGCTGAGCGAACTCGCGCCCGGCGGGAGGGACCTCGTCGACGGACTCGTCGCCGGCGGCCCGATGCTGCTCATCCTCGACGAATGTCACCACCTGCTCGAAGTCTGGGGTCGACTGCTGTCCGACCTGCTCGAACTGCTCCCCGATGTCTGGGTGCTGGGACTGACCGCCACCCCGCCGGCGACGATGACCGCGCAGCAGCGAGACCTCGTCTCCGAGCTCTTCTCCGCCGTCCGCTACTCCGCCGCCATCCCGGCCCTGGTCAAAGAAGGCGACCTGGTTCCGTTCGCCGACCTCGTATGGGTGACCGAGCCGACCCGGGCCGAAGACGGCTGGCTGTCGGCCCAGGCCGAACGCCACACCGAGTTCATCACCGGAATCCTCGACCCCGAGCAGGGCTCGATCGGGTTCCTCGAATGGATGGACCGCAGGTTCCTCGGCGCCCGCGCCGAGGCCGTGAGCTGGCAGACCCTGAGCAGGCAGCGACCCGAACTCTGCGATGCGGCGCTGCGACTCCACCACGCCGATCTGCTGCGTCTGCCGCCCGGGGCCCGCCTGAGCGAACAGCACCGCCGCGACCCCGATGCCGATGACTGGGCCCGACTGATCGAGGACTGGATGCGCCACCACCTTCTGGTCTCCGAGGAACCGTCGGATCGCGAACTCGCCGAGGCGATCCGCCGAACACTGCCCGCGATCGGCTGCCGATGGACCCGCAACGGGATCGCACCGGGCCGCTGCCCGACCGACCGCGTGCTGGCGCGTTCGGCGTCGAAGCCGCTCGCCTGCGTCGACATCGTCTCCGCCGAGGCCGCCGCCCTCGGCCAGCACCTGCGCACACTCATCCTCTGCGACTTCGAATCGGCCACGGCGACACTGTCCGCCGATGTCCGAACGGTGCTCGACGAACGCTCCGGCTCGGCGCTGCTCACCCTCGAAACCCTCCTCGCCGACCCGACCACGGCCGCTCTGGGACCGCTGCTCGTCTCCGGCCGCACCGTGGCCGGTGCCCCAGAGGTCCTGGAAGAGCTGAGGGAGACGGTCGCCGCCGCGGACGAGGCGCTGGCCTCCCGCCTGAACATCACCGATCCCGTGGCCGGTGTCAGCCGCCTCGACGGGGGCTGGACCAGCCGGACCTGGGTGCCGTACGTGACCGAGTTCTTCGACTCCGGAGCCTCCCACGTGCTCATCGGGACCCGCGCACTGCTCGGCGAGGGATGGGACGCACCGGCCGTGACCGGACTCATCGACCTCACGACCGCGACGACCCCGACCGCCGTGACCCAGACCCGCGGCCGCGCGCTGCGCGAGGACCCGAACTGGGCGGACAAGGTCGCGCTCAACTGGACCGTCGTATGCATCAGCCCCGACCATCCGCGAGGCGACCGGGACTGGGACCGGCTCGTCCGCAAACACGACGGCTTCTTCGGCACCGATGCCGAAGGGGAGATCGTCGACGGCGTCGCCCATATCGACCCCGCATTCTCGGCCTTCCACCCGCCCGAGGACGACATCGACGCGATCAACGCCCGGATGACCACCCGATCCCAGGCCCGCGCCGAGGTGGCCCGCCGATGGGAGGTGGGAGCCGACTACCGCGATGAGACCCTGCGGTCGGTGCGCATCGTCGGGTCCGGTTCGCCGCATGCCCTCGCCGAGGCGGGTGAGGAGACCGAGGGGATCAGCCCGACACCGCGCAACCGCGACGGCGACCCCGGCGCGATCCTTCCCTTCTCCCTGCGACCGGCGACGATCGTCGGCTGGTCGACAGTCGGCCTGCTGGCGGTCGTGGCCGCGGTCCTCTCCTCGGGGGCGGCGTTGTGGGTCTTCGCCGCCGTCGCCGCCGGACTGCTGGCGGCCCTGCCGATCGTCCTGAGCATCGTCGGCGAGCGGCGGCACCGCCGCTACGGAAACACCCCGACCGTCGCGCAGATCGGGTCCGCCATCGCCGAGGCGCTGCACGCACTCGATCTGAGCACGGCGGGCGCCGATGCGGTGCGGATGCGCATCGACGCCCGCGGCGACCTGCGGTGTCATCTCGATGCGGACCCCGCCTCGGCGGAGGTCTTCGCCCACGCCTTCGATGAAGCGGTGTCACCGATCGCCGATCCCCGCTACCTCCTGCCGTGCTGGCGGCTGCCCGCTCAGCCGCCGGGCCTGCGCGGCTGGTGGACCCGGATGCGGTGGGGCACCGGTTCGGCTCACCGGACCGCACCGAACTGGGTGCCCGTGCCCAGCGTGCTGGGCACGAAGAAGGCCAGAGCGGTGGCCTTCGCTGCCGTCTGGGACACCTGGATCGGAGGAGGCGATCCCGTCTACACCCGCAATCCCGAAGGAGCGGGAACGTTGGCGGCCGTGCGCGGCAGCGACCCCTGGGGGCTGACATCGGTGCTGCGCCTGCGCTGGCGCTGACCGGCGAGTTGGCACGGCGGTGCCTCGGCGCAGAGAATGGTCCGTATGTCAGCCCTGTCTTCCGCGCTCGCCTACCGGCGGCTGCTCGAGTCGAATGCCACTCTGCGCATGCTCAGGGCCGACAACCTCGCGGTCATGGCCGGGACCCTCGACGCCCACCTGGGACGGCCCGGGACGCGGATGAGCACCGAGGACCTGCACGAGAGCATCGACGCCGACCTCGAGGAGCTGCGTGACCACTTCGACCTCTCGCTGCGGACGGCGAAGGCCTACTGTGACGATTGGCGGCGGGCGGAGATCCTCGTCCGGCGGCCGGCCACCTCGGCCAGAGGCGAGACCTATGAGCTCTCAGCGGCCGGCTTCGACGCCATCCGCATGCTCGAGCAGCTGCGCACCCCACCCCAGACTGCCACCGAGTCCCGGCTGGTCAGCCTCGCCCAATCCGTGCGTCAGCTGGCCATCGACACCGACCCCGACAGCTCGCGCAGGCTGGCCGCTCTGCGCGCCGAACGCGACCGCATCGACGCCGAGATCGCCCGTGTCAGACGCGGTGACCCGCGCTCGGTGGTCCTCGACCGGAGGCGGGCGAACGAACGTGTGAACGACATCCTCCAGCAGGCGCAGGGCCTGCCGGCCGACTTCGCCCGGGTGCGCGCCCGGTTCGAGGAACTCAACCAGGAGCTGCGGATCTCGATCCTCGCCGCCGAGGATTCCCAGTCCCAGGTCCTCGACGAGGTCTTCCGGGGCGTCGACCTCATCGAATCCTCCGATGAGGGGCGCACGTTCTCGGCCTTCTCAGCCCTCGTCCGCGATCCCGAACAGTCCGCGGCCTTCGACGACGACATCGCCGCCATCCTCGACCGCGACTTCTCCGCCACCCTGTCGCTTGCCACCCGCCGCTCGCTGCGCACCCTGATGCGGCAGATGAAGGACGGCTCCCACGAGGTCTCGGACATCCTCACCGAATTCGCCCGTGGTCTGCGCCGCTACGTCCACTCCCACGAATTCCAGCGTGATCGCGTGATGCGCACCCTCCTGCAGGAGGGGCTGGCCGCGGCCGCGCCCGTCGCCCAAGTGCGCAGACCCTATGACGAGATCGGCGTCGACCTCGAACTCTCGAGTGTGTCTCTGGGCAGCATCGGCGAGGTCATCCTCCATGACCCGGATGAGTTCGACGCCGGTGCCGAACTGAACGAGGCAGCCGAGTCCGAAGTCGACTTCGCCGAACTCGTCGCCGTGGCCCGCGAGTCCGAGATCGACTTCGCCGAACTCACCGAGAACATCAACTCCGTCGTCTCCACCGCCGCCGAGGCCTCCGTCGCCGAGGTGCTCGACCGGTTCCCCGCCACTCAGGGGCTGGCCAGCGTCGTCGGTCTGCTGTCCCTGGCCGGCACGTACGGGCAGGTCGACGGGGGCCGGGTCGAAACCCTGATCTGGTCCGGTGTCGACGGGGTTGCCCGCACCGCCACGATCCGCCGCCACTACTTCACTGAAGGCATCACCCTATGAGCCGCACCGATCACACCGAAGCGACCGCCTCCGAGACTTCTGCCGCGCCGGTCGAGGCCGGCGTCGAGCACAATCCCAGCGCCCTGTGGTTCGGCGATACCGGGACACTGGGGGAGCGGACCCGACGAGTGCTGCTCGAACTGCTCAAGGGCCCCTATGTCTCCGGGGTGCAGAGTCCCCAGCTGTGGTCGGCTCTGATCGCCGACGAAGGACTCGTCCGGTCCCGACTCCACGAGCTGTTCCTCGACCTCGTCATCGACCCGGTCGACGAATTCGCCTTCACCCGCAAGATCGTCACCGATGAGATCGAAGCACCGGCGGCCGTGCGCAGCGAACGCCTGACCTTCCTCGACACGGCCATGCTCCTCGTGCTGCGCCAGCTGCTGCTGGCCGCTCCCGGGGAGAAGCGCGTCATCGTCGACCGCGAGGAGGTCTATGAGCGGCTGGCGATCTACCGCACCGGCGACGAGTCGACGTTCCAGCGCAACCTCAACGGCTCCTGGTCCCGGATGAGCAACCGGCTGCGCGTCCTCCACAAGGCCGGTGAGGACCGCTTCGAGATCTCACCGATGGTGAAGTTCCTCATCGACGAGGACCGGGTGCGCGAACTCATCGACGTCTACGAGCGCATCGCCTCAAGTCAGTCCGACGCAGGTGAGGCCGACACCGCAGCCGATGCGGGCGAGACCGGCGCTGAGACCGATGCCGGTGAGGCCGACGCGCCGGAGGAGACCACCGGAGAGGAGGAAGCGTGACCGAGGCGCTCTTCCCGCTCGATGCCGCATTCGTCGCCGATCAGGCGCGTGCCCGCGGTGCGAACCGACCCGATGTGGGCAGCCAGTGGCGGCTGTCGGAGATCCAGATCGCGAACTGGGGCACCTTCGACGCCGATATCCACCGCATCCCCGTCTCCCACAAGGGCCACCTCATCACCGGACCGTCCGGATCGGGCAAATCCTCGCTCCTCGACGGCATCGCCGCGGTCCTGACCCCGGACAAATGGCTGCGCTTCAACGTCGCCGCGCAGACGGCGGGTGCTCGCCTCGACCAACGCAGCCTCGTCAGCTATGTCCGAGGAGCGTGGACGCGGACGGCCGACTCCGAAGAGGACAGGGTCGTCAGCAAGTATCTGCGCCCGCGCGCCACGTGGAGCGGGATCATCCTCCGCTACGACAACGGCAGCGGCCGACCGCTGTCGCTGGCCCGGCTGTTCTTCATCAAGGGATCGGGGACGAAGACGAGCGACCTGTCCGACGCGTGCGTGTGGGAACGGGCCGAACTCGACCTCGCCGACCTCCAGCACTACGCCCGGTCGGGTCTGGAGACCCGCAAGCTCAAGGCCGACCACCCCGATGCGGTGGTCACCTCGAACGGCTCCCACGGGAAGTTCTACGCCCGGATGCGCAAGACCTTCGGCATGGCCGATGAGTCCGCGCTCCAACTGCTGCACAAGACGCAGTCGGCCAAGAGCCTCGACAGCCTCGACCGGCTCTTCCGCGACCACATGCTCGAGACTCCGGTGACCTTCGACCTCGCCGAGACCGCCGTCGCCCAGTTCGGCGACCTCAAGGACGCCCACGACCATGTCGTGCAGCTGCGCAAACAGCGCGATCATCTGCTGCAGCTGCGGGAGGCGGCGTCCGGTTTCGAGACCGCCAATGACATCGCGGCGAAAGCGATCGCCCTGAGCGAGTCCCTGCTGCCGTATCAGAAGCGGCGCGAACTGAGCATCCTCCGGTCTGATCTTTCGGCTCTGACCCGGCAGATCGTCGAACTCGAGGTCACCGCCGACCGGGCGAGGCGCGACTATGACGCCGCGGTCGACGAATACGACCTGGCCAGACGCGCGACGCTCGAGCTCGGCGGTTCGGAGGCCGAGCACCTCCAACAGCGCATCTCCGCCGCCGAGACCGAACGCCGAGCCATCGCCGAGCGCTGGGCCGGGCTGGCTCGCCAACTCGAACAGGCCGGCATCGACTCCGCCCCGACCACGGCCGCGGAATTCGCCGAACTCCAGGCCCAGATAGCGACCAGCCTCGACGACGACACCCAGGTCGCCGGACCCAGCCACGCCGATCACGATCGCTTCTCGACCGCCCGCGCCCGGGTCCGGGAGCTCGAGGGTGAGATCGAGTCGCTGCGCCGTTCGGGGTCGACCGTGCCGAATAACCTCATGGCGATCCGGGCCGAGCTCGCCGCCGGCACCGGACTGAGCGAGAAAGCGCTGCCCTTCGCCGCCGAACTCATCGAGGTCGATCCCGATCAGGCCCGGTGGACCGGCGCGATCGAGCGGGTGCTGCGTCCCATGGCCCTGACCGTCCTCGTCCGCGCGGAGAATCTCACCGCCGTGCGCACCTGGGTCGACGCCCACCGAATCCGCGGTCGCCTCGTCTTCGAGGAGATCCCACACCAGGTGCCTTCTCCGCGCCCCGTCGGCAGTGAGAAGTCCCTGGTCAACAAGGTGCGCGTGTCCGACACCGGGTTCGGCGACTGGGTGCGGGCGACCCTGTCCGAACGCTTCGACTTCGCCTGCGTCGATCACCCCGACGAACTCGACGACCACCCGCGTGCCGTGACCGTCAAGGGCCAGGTCAAGACCTCGCGGACACGGTATGAGAAGGACGACCGCAGGCGCCTCGACGATCGCAGCCAATGGGTCCTCGGCGACCGTGAGGCCAAGCTCGAAGCCCTCATCGACTCCCTCAAGCAGGCCCAGACGGAACTGGCCGCCGCCGAGCAGATCGTGGCCGCCGCCGATGCCGAAGCCGCTCAGGTCCACCGCCGCCGAGGCATCCTCGCCGGCATCCGCGAACAGTCCTGGAGGGACGTCGACCGGGTGGGGGCCGCCGAACTGGTCGAGACCCTGGAGCGGCAGCTGGCCGAACTCGAGGCCGCCGACGGTGACCTCCAGCAGGCGATCGGAGCCGAACGCGAGGCGAAGGCGGCCAAGGACGCCGCCGAGGCCGCACGCACCGAAGCCGACTACGTCCTGCGCCGGGCGGGTGAGGAATCGGCGAGCCTGCGGTCGGGCATCGATCGGCTCGACGACGATGTCAGCGCCGGCCGGATCCCCGAGGTCGAGGACGACCTCGTCCGGCAGCTGGACGAGAGGTTCCGGAAGATCCAACGCAGCATCCGACGCGAGAACCTCGCCGAGGTGGGCCAGCAGGTGTCCCAGGCGCTGCAGGAGGAGAAGGACCGGGCCCAGGCGGAGGCGAGCCGGGCCGGACAGTCCGTGACCCGTCTGGCCGCGGAGTTCAAGGCCGCATGGCCGTCGGTGTCGTCCCAGCTCACGGCCGAGGTCGAGGACCGGCGGGCGTATCTGGCGATGCTCGATGAGATCGAAGCCCATGGTCTTCCCGATCACGAGAACCGGTTCCGGCAGCTGCTGCAGCAGCGCTCCCGCGACCTCATCGGCGAACTGCTCAACGAGATCCACGCCGCCCCACGCGAGATCGAGGACAGGGTCGCCCCGATCAACTCCTCCCTGCTGCGGTCCCAGTTCGACGAGGACCGCTATCTGCGGCTCAAGGTCAAGACTCGACGATCGGAGACCGTCAACGCCTTCATCGCCGATCTGCGCCTCGTCGCCGCCGGCAGCTGGGGCGAGGACGATATGGACACCGCGGAGCAGAAGTACGACACCCTGGCCGAGGTGATGCGCCGGTTCGCCTCCAGCGAGCACGTCGACAAGGTGTGGAAGACCCAGTGCCTGGACACGCGCCTGCATGTGTCATTCCTCGCCGAGGAGATCGACGATCACGGCCGGGCCCATGCCACCTACGATTCGGGTGCGGCGATGTCCGGCGGTCAGCAGCAGAAGCTCGTGATCTTCTGCCTGGCCGCGGCGCTGCGCTATCAGCTCGCGGACCCGGACGAGGCGATCTCGAAGTACGGCACGATCATCCTCGACGAGGCCTTCGACAAGGCCGATACCCGATACACGCGGATGGCGCTGGACATCTTCATCGAATTCGGATTCCACATGGTGCTTGCCACCCCGCAGAAGCTGCTGCAGACCATCGAACCCTATGTGGGCGCGGCCACCTCGATCGAGAACCCGAGCCGGCAGAAGACCCTGACCTCGACGATGGTCTGGGACGAGTCGGAACGCAGTCGGGCCGATGATGAGCAGAGTCCGGCCGAGGAGTTCGTCGAGCGATGACCATGCTCTCCGTCGCCGAGGCTCGAGCGAGGGCACGCAAGCGTCTGAACTCATCCATGGCCGCCTGGGCCGCGGACGCCGTGGACGAGGTGCGACTCGAGATCGCGCTCAGACCGCCGACGGAGAAGCAGGTGCTCGCCGACCAGACAGCCGCCGCCGACTGGGCAGCGAGCTGGCGGGCCGTCGACGAGACGGCGACGACTGCGGGCCTCGAGATCGACTGGCAGGACCGCAGTTGGACCCGCATCGGCCGTCAACGCATCCCGATCCGACTGCGCCTGACCACCCCCGACGAGGCGGCCGCCTTCGCCGGGGGCGACACGGCCCGAGACTGGGCGAGGCTGCGTGACCGGGCCGCCGTGATCCGGCTGCGGCTCGGAGACGGGGCGAACGCGACTGCACCTGTGGATGCCGAGGACGCGACCGGCATCGGCGGTGACGGAACCGGAGACGGCGCAACCGGCATCGGCGGTGACCGAACCGGAGACGGCGCAACCGGCGACTCCGTCGATTGCGAGGCAGACCCTCTGGCGGCGGCAATCCGATCGCAGGCGAAGCGGATACTCTCTCTGTCCGCACCAGGATTCGACACCGTCATCGCCGTGGTCGACTGGCTGCGCGGCCACCGACTCGGATCGCTGCGCCCACGGCAGCTGCCCATCCGCGGGGTCGACTCGAAATGGTTCGAAACCCACAGAGGTCTCGTCACCGCGCTGCTCAACGGGATCGGGCACGCCGACGCCGTGAGCGTCCTCGATGCCGAACCCCGGATGCGGCTGCGCATCCTCGACCCGGCCATGAGCACCGACCGGTCCGGACTCGACGACATCACCGCGCCGATCTCCCAGCTCAGCCGCCTGCCGGTCTCTCCGAGGCTCGTATTCGTCTTCGAGAACCTCGAGACCGTGCTGGCCATGCCGGTCTGGCCGTCCGCCGTGGCCGTCCACGGCTCCGGCTACGCCGTCGACGCGGTGGCGCAGCTGGCCTGGATCGGGGGCGCCCGGGTGATCTACTGGGGAGACCTCGACTCACACGGGTTCGCGATCCTCAACCGCCTGCGCACCCACCTGCCCGATGTCGAGTCCGTGCTCATGGACGAAGCCACCCTGCTCGCTCACGAGGACCTGTGGGTGCCCGAGCCGAAACCCAGCTCCGGCACGTTCCGGGAACTGACCGGTTCGGAGACCCGCGCCCTCGAACGCATCCGGGCCGAGGGGGACGTCCGCCTCGAACAGGAGCGGATCCCCTGGGACACGGCTCTGGCCCGGCTGACCGCCGCGGTCGGGGAGCCGAGGTGGGGCCGCCTCGGCGAGGGGACGGGGCCGCAGGCGGGGGACCGGACCGAATGGGGTCGATGACGACCGATCGGCCGCGCGGGGGACTGGCCGCGCTGTGTCTGGCGGAGCTGGTCTGCTGGGGCCTGCTCTACTATTCGCTGCCGGTGGCGGTGACTCCGATCTCGGCGGACATGGGGTGGTCCCACACGACGGTGACGGCGGCACTGACGCTCGGACTCATCGTCTCCGCGCTGATGGGACCCGGTGTCGGGCGGATGCTCGATGCGCACGGTCCCAGGCTGATCATGGGTGCGGCCACGGCCATCGGCGTCCTCGCCCTGGCACTCGTGGCCATCGCCCCGAACCTCTTCGTCTTCTTCCTCGCCTGGGTCCTCGCCGGATTCGCGCAGGCAGGGACCCTGTATCCGCCGGCCTTCGCCGTCGTCACCCGCTGGTACGGCGCCGAGCGGACGAAGCCGCTGACGACGATCACGCTCGTCGGTGGGCTGGCCTCGACGGTGTTCGCCCCGATCATCGCCTGGCTCATCGACGAGACGGGCTGGCGGGCGACCTATTTCATCTTGGCCGGGCTGCTCGCCGTGGTGGTGCTGCCGCTGAACCTGGGCTTCCTCAACCGGAGGTGGACCGACGAGGCGGCCGCACGCGAACAGAAGCCGAGTCGGGCCGAGCTGCGCCGGGTCACGCGTGCCCCGCGCTTCCTCATCCTCCAGGCAGCGGTCGCCATCGCCACGTTCACCCTCTTCGCGGTGACGATCAACATCATCCCGCTCATCATCGAACGCGGCGCCGGGTACGGTCTGGCCGCCGTGGCGCTCGGACTCGTCGGCTTCGGCCAGGTGGCCGGACGGTTCGGGTATCCGAGCCTTGAGCGGCACACGAGCACCCGCCTGCGCACGGTCATCCTCTTCGCCGCCGGGGCGGTCGGCCTGTGGCTGCTGGCCCTCGTCCCGGGGCCGACCTGGCTGCTCATCGGCATCGGCATGGTCGCCGGGGCGGTTCGCGGGTGCATGACTCTGCTGCAGGCCACCGCGGTCTCCGACCGTTGGGGGACGAAGAACTTCGGCGCAGTCAACGGGGTCTTCGTCGCCCCGATCACTGCCGGGACCGCCCTGGCACCGGTGGCCGGGCCGGCCCTGGCCGGGGTGCTCGGCGGCTACCCGATGATGGCGGTGGCCATGGCCGGTCTGCTCAGCCTTGCGACGCTGCTCTCGGCCCGGACATGAGGGGCCCGCACGTGAGGGGTCCGGAGACGAGGGATCGTGCGTGGGGGCTGGCCGCCTCGGGCAGCGTATTCCCGCACGGGAGCGTGAGGAATCGGACAGCCTCGGCGCGGGAATCCGGGGCTAGACTGAAGAAGCGGTCAAGGCCTCGCCTCGAGGCGACCCCTGCCGGGGTTCGCACCAGCGCATCCCTGGCGTTCGTGTTTCAACGGAAGGAATCGCATGCCCACCGTAGCCAGGAACATCGTCGATACCCTCGTGGCCAGCGGAGTCGAACGCGTCTACGGCATCCCCGGAGATTCGCTCAACGGCTTCACCGACGCGCTGCGGGTCAACCCGCAGCTCGAATGGGTCCATGTCCGCCACGAGGAGGCCGCCTCCTTCGCAGCCAGCGGTGAGGCAGCACTGACCGGCGAGCTCGCCGTGTGTGCCGGCAGCTGCGGACCGGGCAACCTCCACCTCATCAACGGCCTCTACGACGCTCAGCGCTCCCGTGTCCCGGTGCTCGCCATCGCCGCGCACATCCCCAGCGACGAGATCGGCTCGGACTACTTCCAGGAGACCCACCCGACGGATGTCTTCCGCGAGTGCAGCGTCTACGTCGAGCACGTCGCCAACCCCCAGCAGATGCCCCGACTGCTGCGCATCGCCATGCGGGAGGCCATCGAGAAGCGCGGCGTCGCCGTCCTCGTCATCCCCGGCGATATCGGACTGAGCGAGATCGATGCCGCCGCCGAGGTGGTCAAGTCCTATCCCTCCCGTGTGATCCCCGCCGATTCCCAGATCGAGGCCGCGGCGAAGGCGCTGAACAAGGGCAAGAAGACCACGATCCTCGCCGGTGCCGGCACCGAAGGCGCCCATGACGAACTGCTCGCCATCGCCGATAAGCTGCAGGCCCCGATCGTCCACTCCCTGCGCGGCAAGGAGTTCGTCGAATACGACAACCCCTATGACGTGGGCATGACCGGGCTGCTCGGCTTCTCCTCCGGCTATGCCGCGCTCAAGGACTGCGACACCCTGCTCATGCTCGGCACCGACCTGCCCTACCAGCAGTTCTATCCCGAGAACGCGACCGTCATCCAGGTCGATGTCCGCGGCTCCCAGATCGGGCGCCGCACCCCTGTCGACATCGGGCTGGTCGGCACGGTCGCCGATACCGTCGAGGCCCTGCTGCCGAAGATCGCTGCGAACCGCAGCAGCTCTCACCTCAAGGCGCTGACCAAGCACTATGCGAAGACCCGCAAGGACCTCGACGAGCTGGCCACGCCCTCGAAGCGCACGATCCACCCGCAGTACCTGACCCGGCTCATCGACGAGATGGCCGATGACGACGCGGTCTTCGTCCCCGATGTCGGCTCACCGGTCGTCTGGGCGTCTCGGTACCTGACGATGAACGGCAAGCGTCGGCTCATCGGCTCCTTCAGCCACGGTTCCATGGCCAACGCCCTGTCCCAGAGCGTCGGGGTGTCCTCGGCGTTCGAGGATCGGCAGACCATCGCCATGGCCGGCGACGGAGGTCTGGCCATGCTTCTCGGTGAGCTCATCACGCTCACTCAGAACAAGCTGCCGGTGAAGACGGTCGTCTACAACAACTCCTCGCTCAACTTCGTCGAGCTCGAGATGAAGGCCGCCGGCTTCGTCACCTTCGGCACCGACCTGGCCAACCCCGACTTCTCCACGATCGCCGAGGCGGTCGGCATCAAGGGCTTCCGCGTCGAGAAGTCCAAGGACCTGCCGAAGGTGGTGAAGGAGTTCCTCGCCTATGACGGTCCCGCCGTCCTCGATGTGGTCACCGAACGTCAGGAGCTGTCGATGCCGCCGTCGATCACCGTCGAGCAGGCCAAGGGCTTCGCCCTCTACGCCATCCGCACTGTGCTCTCGGGCAAGGGCGACGAGCTCATCGACCTTGCCAGGACGAACATCCGTCAGCTGTTCTGACCCGGAGTCCGGCGGATGCGGCAGCGAGTCTGCGGCCGCGTGGGCGAGCCTGCGGCTGCCTGCCTCCGCGAGAGTCTGCCTCCGCGAGAGTCTGCGTCCGCGAATGTCTCCTGCGGGCGGATCCGCGTGGAAAAGCGGGACCTTATCAAGCTGGATCCGCCCGCAGGAGACACGTACGGCACAGTACAGGCTGACGCAGCCGTCTCAGAGCCGAACAGTGGTCGCGATCGGACACTTCTGAGGCACGGAAGTGTCCGATCGCGACCACTGCTCGGCGCCGGTGTCCGAAGGCGACCACTGTTCGGCGGCCGGAGTCGCCCGCCGCTCAGACCACCGGGTAGTCCGCCAGCGCCTGGGCGGTGACGAGGGCGGCGGTCATGGCCTCGTGCCCCTTGTCCTCCTGAGAGCCTTCGAGTCCGGCCCGGTCGAGTCCCTGCTGTTCGGTGTCGCAGGTGAGCACGCCGAAGCCCATGGGCTTGCGCGTGTCGATGGCGACCCGGTTGAGTCCGTCGGTGGCGGCCTGGCAGACATAGTCGAAGTGCGGGGTGCCGCCGCGGATGACGACACCGAGGGCGACGACCGCGTCGAAGTGCGGGGCCAGCCGGGCCGCGGCGACAGGCAGTTCGAAGCTGCCCGGCACACGGACGAGCGTGGCGTCGGCTCCGGCGTCGGCGGCGGCGCGCTGGGCTCCGTCGACCAGGCCGTCCATGATCTGCGTGTGCCAGGAGGCGGCGATGATGGCGACGCGCAGTTCGGCGGCGTCGACGGTGAGTTCGGGTGCTCCGGAGTGGGCCATGTTCTGTCCTTCTTTCAGGTCTCTGGTGAGTCGGCTTGCTGGTCTCTGGTGAGCCGGGTTCGTTCATGAGCGGTCCGCGACCGCGGCGCTGGCCGAGGCTCGCGGCGGCCGCGCCCGAGAGTCGTGGCCGCGCCCGAGACTCGCAGTGCTGACCGAGGTCCGCGGCGGCCGCGCCCCCGGTTCAGCTGGCGACGGCTCCGGCGGAGTCGGCGCCGGAGGCGGGGGTGCCCGTGACCGCCGGCAGCGTCAGCGAGTGGTGCATGCGCTCGCGCTTCGTGGTCAGGTAGTGCGTGTTCTCGGGCCGAGCCGCGACCTCGAGCGGCACGACCGCTTCGACCGTGATGCCCAGCTTCTCCAGGGACGCGGTCTTGACCGGGTTGTTCGTCAGCAGCCGGATGCGGTCGAGTCCGAGTGTGCGGAGGATCGTCGCCGCGGCGCGGTAGTCGCGGGCGTCATCGGTGAATCCGAGCTCCCGATTCGCATCCACGGTGTCCCACCCCTGATCCTGGAGCGCATAGGCCCGCAGCTTGTTGCTCAGCCCGATACCGCGTCCCTCGTGACCGGTCAGGTAGATCACCGCCCCACCCTGCTCGGCGATGAGATCGAGCGCCTGGTTCAGCTGTTCACCGCAGTCGCACCGGTGGGAACCGAACACGTCCCCGGTCAGGCACTCCGAATGCACCCGCACCAGCGGCGCCGGACCGGCCGGGGCCGGATCGAGGGAACCCGCGAACACGCCGAGGTGGTCGTGCCCGTCGATCGTGAATGCGCGGGCCCGCAGACTCCCGTGCTCCGTCGGCAGCGGCACCTCCTCGGTCGAGCGCAGCGACTGCGTCGCCGCCACCGGATCGGCGCTCGTCGCCACCGAGGGGGCCGACGGCACCTCGGCACCGGCAGCCGCATCGCGCTCATCGAGGTAGGCGATGAGCTGTTCGATCGAGACCATCACGAGTCCGTTGGCATCGGCGAAGTCGCGCACCGCATCGAAGCGCATCATCGAACCGTCGTCGTGGACGACTTCGCCGATCATCGCCACCGGCTGGGCGCCGGCCAGGCGTGCGAACTCGACCCCGGCCTCGGTGTGGCCGGGACGCTGCCGCACGCCACCGGCCTTCGCGATCAGCGGGAAGACGTGGCCGGGCCGTGAGATCGCGGCGGGATCCGGTTCTGCCGCCGCCAGGACGCGGCCGGTCAGTCCGCGTTCGGCGGCGCTGATGCCGGTGGTCACGCCCACCGCATCGCAGCTGACCGTATAGGCGGTGCCCTTCGGGTCCTCGTTGTCGGCGACCATGGGCGGCAGCCGCAGGGCCTCGGCCCGGTCGGCGGTCATCGGGGCGCAGATGACGCCCGAGGTGTAGCGGACGAAGAAGCCCATGGCGGCGTCGTCGGCGAATTCGGCGGCGATGATGAGGTCGCCTTCGTTCTCCCGGTCCTCATCGTCGACGACGAGGATCGGCCGCCCCGCGGCGACGGCGGAGATGGCCTCTTCGATCGAATCGAGACGACTGGCATGGGCGAGAGAATCAGTCATGAGCGACTCCTTGATCTGTGTGCGGGTGCGCACCCGCCGAGGCGGGGCCGGGGTGGGTCGGTGCGTCGTCGGCCATGCGGAAGGACAGCAGGCGGGCGGTGTACTTCGCGAGCACATCGACTTCGATGTTCACGGCCGCTCCGATCTCGAGCTCGCCGAAGGTCGTGTGCTTCAGCGTCGCCGGGATCAGACCGACCTCGACCCAGGCGGTGGGCTCGTCGGGTTCGGATACGGCGGTCAGGGTCAGCGACACCCCGTTGAGGGCGATGGACCCCTTGACCGCGGTCAGCGATGCGAGTTCGGCGGGGATCGCGATGCGCAGGGTCGACCATTCGGGCCGGTCGGTGCGGTCGATGAGTTCGCCGCGGCCGTCGACATGGCCCTGGACGACGTGTCCGTCGAAGCGCCCCGAGGCGGGAGTGCAGCGCTCCAGATTGACGCGATCGCCTGCCTCGAGGCTGCCGAGTCCGGTCATTCGCAGGGTCTCGCCCATCACCTCGGCGGTGAAGAGCCCCGGTCGCCCGGAGTCCTCCTGCCGCGACGACGTCAGGCAGACGCCGTTGACGGCCAGGGACCCGCCGAGGTCGAGGTCGGCGACGAGATCGCCGGCGTCGACGGTGATCTCGGCCGAGTCGTTCGTGTTTTCGATGGCCTCGACGGTGCCGAGTCCTTCGATGATTCCGGTGAACATGTGCCTCCGTGGTGCTGCTTGCTGAATCCTGGTTGGTGAGTCTTGGCTGGTGAGTCGCAGATGCTGAGCCGTGGGCTCCTGCGGTGTGCCCGATCGACGCCGGCTAGGGCGCCGGAGCCGAGTCCGCGACGAAGTGGAGCAGGAAGTCCGGCCCGAGTCTTGAGACCGCGGGCACCTCGGTGTCGTCGGGGAGCAGGCGCAGGGCGTCGGCGAGGGTGTCGATGCCGAGCCCGTCGACGCTGCGCCGGCCCGGACCGATGAGCAGCGGAGCCTGGTAGCAGAAGACCTCGTCGACGGCCCCGGCTGCGAAGAAGGCGCCGAGGACCTGCGGCCCGCCCTCGACGAGGAGGTGGCGGACGCCTTCGGCATGCAGTCGATCGAGGGCCTCGCCGATGTCGTGGGTGGGCAGCCGGAGAGTGTCCGGGTTGAGCGCGAGGAAGGACTCGGGCGGCAGCGGCGAGGTGCCGAGCACGACCGGCCGCGGTTGGTCCGGCAGCGGGGAGCCGTCAGCGGCGCGGGCGTTGAGCCGGGGGTCATCGGCCAGCACGGTGCCGGTGCCGACGAGGATGGCGTCGACGCGGGAGCGGATCTGATGCGCATGGGCCCGCGAGTCCGCCGAGGTGATCCACTGACTGGTTCCGTCCGCGGCGGCGACGGCGCCGTCGAGGCTCTGCGCGATCTTGGCCGTGACGAAGGGGCGGGAGGCGGTCATGGTCTCCACCCACCGGGCATTGAGTTCGCGGGCGCGGTCGCGGTGCAGTCCCGAACGCACCCGCAGCCCCGCCTCGGCGAGGATCCGACCGCCGCCGGAGGCGAGTGGGTTCGGGTCGGGGGAGGAGAAGACGATCGATGGGATCGACGCCGCGATGATCGCCTCGGTGCACGGACCGGTCCGCCCCCGGTGGGAGCAGGGTTCGAGGGTGACGAACAGCGTCGAGGCGCTCAGGTCGATGTCGAGGTCGTGGGCGGTGGTGATGACGTCGACCTCGGCGTGGGCGGTTCCGGCTCCTGCGTGATGGCCGGTGACGATCTTCCCGTCCGCGGTCAGGATCGCGGCGCCGACCAGGGGATTGGCCCCACGGCAGCCTTCGCGGGCAGCGTCGAGGGCGGCCGACATCGCCGTGGATTCGAGTTCGGTGAACTCCGCGTCCAATGGAAAACCTCCCGAGCCTTCGCCGGGAGGGAGGATATTGCGGGTGCAACCATCAGGGCGGTCGGACGTGTGCGACGGTGCCGTCGTATGCACCGAACACAGCGGCCGAGGCCACCATGCTCCTCCCATCCAGACTCTGACTGTCGGTCTCGGAATTTCACCGAATCAGCCGCCGGCATGAAGCTGGCGGGTCGCGGACTGTCACCGCCGGTACGGAATTTCACCGTCCCCGGAACATGTGAGCCCAGATTAGCACGCCGATCGTCGAGGCGGGAATGCTCCTGGTCACAGACTGAGATATCGGCGCCGATCCGATGCGCGGGCGGATCGACGAGGACGCGGGCGTCCGAGGGCGACGGGCGTCCGAGGACGGCGAGGGCCGGTTCGCGCAGAGGGCGTTGACTTGCGTAAGTGCATAACCTGGGTATATAAGTAGGTTATGGATGATGTGGATTCAGCGGAACTCGTATCGCGGCTCGTCGTCGTCTCTTCGCGTCTGACCCGAGCGTTTCGGCGAGTCATCGGCAATGAGAACTCCTTGGCGACCCTGCGTGCGCTCGCCGTCGTCGAACAGTATCAGCCCGTTCGAGTCGGCCATTTCGCGCAGGGATACCTGAGTTCGCAGCCTGCGGCGACGAAGCTTCTCGCCCGGCTCGAAGAGGCCGGCCTCGTGCTCCGGGAGGCGAGCCCGACCGACGGGCGCGCCTCGCAGTTCTCGCTGACCGACGCCGGCCGGCAGCGGCTGGCCGAGAACCGGGAGATCATGACCGAGCAGATGCGACCCTACTTCGAATCCCTCACACCGGAGGAGCGATTGAGCTTCGACCACGCTCTCGGTCTGGTCTCGGCCTACCTCAGGGACCGGCACCCGGTCGACATCAGCGAGGAGGACACGCGCGACGACACCTCCACGGCGGGCGAAGCCGCTGGGAACGACTCCGCAGGAGCCGAGCCCGAAGAGGGCGAATCCACCGAGGTCGAGCCCGCCTGAACCGGGAGCGACCGCGAACCATCGCACATTCTTTCACCGAGCACCACAGGGAAGGGGCCGCGGCCACCAGATGAGAGCGTCAACAGACAACGAAGCGTCAGGAGACACCGGAGCAGGAGCGTCCATTCTGCATCAGCCGCGTGCCGTGTGGGCCGTGGCCTTCGCCGCGGTCATCGCGTTCATGGGCATCGGCCTGGTCGACCCGATCCTGCCGGCCATCTCGGCCGAGCTCGATGCCACACCGGCGCAGTCGATGCTGCTGTTCACCAGCTACCTGTTCATCACCGGTGGCATGATGTTCTTCACCAGCTACCTGTCCTCGCGCATCGGCGCCAAGACCACGCTGCTCGTCGGCCTCGTCCTCATCGTCGCGTTCTCCGCCCTCGCCGG
>Ga0209487_1001544_pt1 | contig 19363 bp, 17 predicted proteins | sample Poulit2012_FD_187524 | JGI IMG/M metagenome (GOLD analysis project Ga0209487, IMG submission 187524) | Agricultural soil microbial communities from Georgia to study Nitrogen management - Poultry litter 2012 (SPAdes) (version 2) | ecosystem: Environmental > Terrestrial > Soil > Agricultural land...
TATGGAGATAAAAGGAAAATTAAAAGACCACTATATATTAACAACAAAATTACGATTTCAGATACGTTCATAAAAACAATCACCCTTATTCTTTAGTTACACCACTCTTAATTAGAGATGGCTTTGTTATTGACATCTGGTGCCTTATCAATTGACAGGTTGCAGGAATTATCTAATTTTTCCTCTAATTGTTTTGCAAATGTACTTTTCCCGCTATGGGTCTTACCAATTGTAATAATTACTAACCTTTTCATAACTTTGCCTCATTTTCACAATGATTTCAATTGCATCGAAATATTAATTACTGGTAGTTGTTTACATTCCTTTTTACTTTTTTCGTAAAAGATTTAGATGTGAAATAAAAAAATTGTTACCTTAAATATGGCAATTGTAATTTCGCATATCCTAGCAGGCTTCTACTGATCTTCAACCAATTAGCCTACTTGTGGTATACCAATCTTTCATTTCCTATTTTTCTCACTATCTAGGGCTTTACTTTATTGGAATAACAACAGCTCCACAAGCTTTTTCATAAAACTCTAGCGGACCAGCCTCTCCAATAACAGCATATTCATAGCCAATTTCTTTCATCTCTTGTAGACAAAGATGAAAAAGTGTATACCCTATCCCTTTAACACGATTTGAAAAGGAAACACCCATTGGACCAAACACTCCCCTTTTTTTACGCACGACATCATAACAGGCAAAACCGATAATGTCCTCTTTATCTTGAGCAATAAAAATGGAAATCTTCTTGTTTAAAAAGCCATTTTCTACTGACTTCGACCAAGCTTTACCAAACTCCCTTTCTACAAAAGATTTTAGGAATATATTATCATGTTGATTCGCTCTTTTAAAAGTTATATTAGTAGTTGGTATATTCTGATATGAATAATTTTTTAAAGGAACAATCATATCTCGAGGATAGACCATTATTTCATAAATATGTGAGACATCAAATTCTTTAAAAACGTTATTAATTGTAATATCATTTACACTGATAATGGCATCAAATAAATGTCCTTCATTTATATAAACTTGATTGAAGTGTTTCATTCGATCCCTCGCAATTTCTAATACTTGCTTTGTTGTCTGAGTAATTTTTACAGTAAAAAAGTTACAGCTAATTTCTTCATCTTTTTGAGCAAATTTCGTTTTGTTAATTCGCTCATTTACTATATTGATAAGATTTGGATAATGAAAGTAAAGTTCAGCACATACCCCCGTCCTTTCGAGTAATAAACCCATAAGTAAATGGATAGGATAAACAACCTTGTTTCTCTTTAAAGACTCTTTTTCTGCATTATCAAGAATCTTCAAACAACGTTCAGTAAATTTCAAATTCATTCCCTCCAACTATTGATATATACACTGCAATCGAGTCTGGTTTTTTTATTTGAACACTTTTACTCCGTAATTCACTTATTTTTTAGATTGAATACCCATCATTATCACAGACACGCCCCCATGTTATATCTCATATCAAATATCAATGAAATCAATGACTTGTGATAAGGTATGAATAAACCGTCTGATATCATATTAAAGATTTCTTCCTTCGATGCCCACTTTACTTGTTGTACTTCCTCGGTTGGTAGTGTGAGATCTTTGATGTTTAATTCAGTTTCAATAAGATAATAATCATCAAAGCCATTTTCAAAATTAACCGTTAAAGAAGGACGTTTGTTTTGAAGATGAAGTGTATACCCAATTTCTTCTTTTACTTCTCTTTCTGCAGCTTGTCGGCTCGTTTCGCCAGCGATAGCACTACCGCCTACGGTAATATCCCACATATTCTTCCAATCTTCTCTATCAGGTTGTCGCTGTTGGATCAACATTTCTCCACATTGATTAAATAAACAAACGTGGATCACCACATGATAAGCACCTTGTTCGAATGTGTCCCCACGGTTCATTTGTTTTCCCGTCAGATTTCTGTCCATGTCATAAACATCCCAAATTTCCATATCGCCTTACCACTCCTCATAATCACTTTAGTTCCTATTGCATCCGCTAACTTGAAATACTAGGATGATTCTTTTTTCCGTTTGTAAAAATAATACGAAATCAAGGCAACAACAATTAATACTGGAATGGCATAGATTTGTCCAACGAATAACTTCCAACAAATTACGTTATAACCTTCAGAGCTAGGCACTATAACTCCAATGATACAGCGATTACATAAGCTAATAATGGAGAAACAATATACTTTTTCACAGTTCCCCTCTCCTAACAGATGTAATTTTTTTGCAAAATTAGACGCATGCCAAGAGCTCACCTTTTATTACATTCATTCTAACATAGTCATAGCATTCTAGGGCGGAAAAATTAAAGTGCAAAATCAAAAAATGATTGAATTACTTTTTTAGTGAATTTCATAATACTGATTTATGGCCGATCCGCTACTATATGTCTTTACGTTAGACCTTTCTCAACTACACACAGTACCGAATCGTCTGGTTTTGGTTATCATGAAATTCACTCTTATTAAACTCCTCAAAATTTACATAACATTTACATTCTATTCACACTCACTCAACATTCGTCTCTTATACTTGATTTTGAGAGGGGAAAACACCTCATCAATTTAGTATGTCGGGGAGGAATTGAATTGAAGTTTAAAAACTATCTATTGTTCCTATTTATCACTGCACTAGCATTTATAGCTGTAGCATGTGGTGGAACAAGCGCGGAGAACAACAATACAGAGACAAATCAAGTTGGGGACGCAAATACAAATGAAACAAATAATGATGAACAAGCAGCAAACAATAATGGAACAGCAGATTTAGAAGGCAGTGTTGTCATTGATGGATCTGGAACAGTATTTCCATTAATGTCTAGATTAGCTGAAGAATATATGTTGACAGAGCAAGAAGGTGTATCTGTAGAAGTAAGTCGTGCGGGTACAAGTGCAGGATTTGAAAAATTTTTAGTTGAAAATGGCACAGACTTCAATGATGCTTCACGAGAGATTAAAGAGGAAGAAGCTGCAACAGCTGATGAACTTGGAATTGAAGTAAAAGAACTAAAAGTAGCCTTAGATGGACTGACATTTGTTGTTCATCCAGACAATGATTGGGCAACCGAACTGACAGAAGAAGAACTAATTAGTATTTTCCATGCTGATGGCGGAGTTACAAAATGGTCAGATATAAATCCAGATTTTCCCGATGAAGAAATTCAACCATATGGTCCAAATGAGAACCATGGAACTTATGAATTCTTCTGGGAAAACATTCTAGAAAAAGCTGATCTCATTGGTACGACAAATCTTCAACAAGAGTATTCAACACTAGTGAACTTAATTTCCGAAGACATCAATGGAATTGCATTCTTTGGGTTTGGTTATTACGTCAATAACCAAGATAAACTACAAGCTGTAAATGTTGACTTTGGTGACGGACCTGTTGAACCATCTCTTGATACAATTGCTGAAGATGGTGATTATGCTCCATTTACTCGCCCAGTATTTACTTACTTAAATGTTGACCATGCAAAAGAAAAACCGCAAGTATTAAACTATGCGATTTATGCAATGAATCATATTAATCAATTTGCTGGTGAAACTGGGTTTGCCCCAATCCCAGATGCAGAAGTTCAAGAGTATGTTGAATTTCTAGAAGGTCTTCAATAATAACAGATGAGAGCATACTTGCTCTCATCTATTTTCACATTATCTGTTTAGAGAGGGTCACAAACAATGACAACAGACAAGAGCAACACAGTGAATGTTAGAGAATTGATTGATCAAAAAAACAGCTCTAAAAACATTTCAAATTTTACAGAGAAATCAGTTCCATTCTTTCTATTTCTGATTACTGCAATTTCAATTGTAACAACGATCGGAATTGTTGTTACACTGTCAACTGAAACAATTGAGTTTTTTAAGATTGTTCCGATTTGGGACTTTTTCACAGGAACTGTCTTGAAACCATTAAGCCAAAACCCTGAATTTGGTATCTTACCACTCATCACTGGAACGATTACTTCCTCTATTATTGCCATGATTGTGGCAGCACCTACTGGAATGATGGCAGCCATTTATTTAAGTGAATATGCATCAGATAAAGTAAGAAAAGTACTCAAGCCACTTTTAGAAGTACTTGCCGGTATACCGACAATTGTTTATGGTTTTTTTGCTTTTACATTTGTTACACCAATTTTGAGAGAAATTATTCCTAGTCTTGGCGCAACAAATATTCTAAGTCCAGGTATCGTTATGGGAATCATGATTATACCGATGATTACATCCATGTCAGAGGATGCGATGGCCGCTGTTCCAAATGCGATGCGTGAAGGAGCTTTAGGACTTGGTTCAACAAAACTTGAAGTAGCATGTAAAGTAGTAATCCCAGCTGCCTTATCAGGCATTATTGCATCTTTTGTTCTTGGCATCTCCCGGGCAATTGGTGAAACAATGATTGTGACCATTGCGAGTGGTAGTTCCAAGAATTTTACATTCGACATTACACAATCTATGCAAACAATGACTGCATACATTGTTGAAGTGACTGGTGGGGATGCCCCTGCTGGTTCGACTATATATTTCAGCTTATATGCTGTAGCAATGACCCTATTCGTTTTCACCCTAGCAATGAATTTACTAGCTAGATATATCTCTCGTAAGTTTAGGGAGGAATATTAATATGAAATATTTAGATCAAGCACAAGTTACTAAAAAAATGAACACACGGATTATCATCAATCATGCAGCAAAATCAATCTTTTTACTAGCCACCTTATTTGGTTTGGTTGTCCTAGCCATTTTAATTGCTCGTGTCGTAATCCAAGGTATTGGCTGGATTAATTTAGATTTTCTCACTGGTAAATTATCAACACAAGCTGACCGCGCTGGCATCATGGGTGCGATTCTCGGAACATTTTGGTTAATGGTTGTTGTTGGTCCTGTAACTTTATTTATTGGAATTTGTACCGCGATTTATCTTGAATTATATGCAAAGCCTGGACGTCTTCAGTCTTTCATTCAAACAAACATTTCAAACTTGGCTGGTGTTCCATCCATTGTTTATGGGATCTTGGGGATGACGATCTTTGTAAGAGCACTAGACTTTGGAAATATCGTTTTAGCAGGTGGATTAACGATGTCATTATTGGTTTTACCGATCGTTATCGTTGCCAGTCAAGAAGCATTACGGGCTGTCCCAGAATTTTTAAGCGAGGCTTCCTATGGACTTGGAGCAACCAAGTGGCAAACGATTAAAAAGACAATTCTCCCTGCAGCATTGCCTGGCATTTTAACTGGAGCGATTTTATCACTTTCACGTGCAATCGGTGAAACAGCTCCACTTGTTGTGATAGGGATTCCGGCATTATTACTGCCTTTCCCAGGGGGAATTTTTGATAAATTCACGGTATTACCAATGCAAATTTATTATTGGACACTTGACTCATCACTTGTCGTCGAGTATGCAAATTTAGCCGCTGCAACGATTGTCGTATTGCTTTTCTGTTTATTTATACTAAATTCAACAGCGATTATTTTAAGAAACAAATTTCAAAAGAGATTTTAAAACTTTAAATCTTATAGGAGTGATTCATCATGTCAACAGTAACAATTGGCCCGAATGAACAGCGAAAACAGCAGTCAAATATATTTACACTAGAAAATATCCAACCCGCTAAAAAAGCCATCTTTGATACACAGGAATTGAATCTTTGGTATAGTGATGCACATGCATTAAAGGGAATTAATTTGGAAATCCGCGAGCAAGAAGTAACAGCAATCATCGGTCCGTCTGGTTGTGGGAAGTCTACTTATCTGAAAACTTTAAATCGTATGGTGGAGATGATCCCAGGTGTTCGTACATCGGGTGTGGTCACCTACAAAGGAAGAAGTATTCTAGATCGGTCGATGCGTGTCGAGGAACTTCGTACACATGTCGGAATGGTGTTTCAAAAGGCCAATCCATTTCCGAAATCCATCTATGAAAATATTGCATATGGTCCTAGAATTCATGGCATTCGGAATAAAAAGATCTTAGATGAAATTGTTGAACGCAGCCTAAGACAGGCATATATATGGGATGAAGTCAAAGACCGTCTATCGGAAAATGCATATGGACTCTCTGGAGGGCAACAACAACGTCTGTGTATTGCGCGCTGTTTAGCAATTGAACCCGAAGTTATTTTAATGGATGAACCCACATCAGCGCTTGATCCACAATCAACCCTTCGTATTGAAGAATTGATTAGAGAACTGAAAAAGGATTACTCTATCGTGATTGTCACTCATAATATGCAACAGGCAGCTAGAATTTCAGACCGAACAGCTTTCTTTTTAAATGGTGAAATCGTTGAATTTGACCTCACAGATCGTATTTTCTCTAATCCATCTGACCAACGTACGGAAGATTATATTGCCGGAAGATTTGGTTAAACTAAACTAAAAATCCTGACTTGATTGAATTCGAGTCAGGATTTTTATACTCTTAATGTAATGTAAATCGTTGGGTATTTTTGGCTAAGGTTTTCGCAATATTACTTAGCTTCGCCCCAATTTCATGCGTACCTTTCATTTGGTCAACTTGACTTTGACTACTTGCTAGCATCTCCTCAGCACTTGCCAATGTTTCTTGAGCTACTGCAGAAGAATTCACTGCTACTTGTTCTAATTCTGGAAGCATCTCCTCTAGCTCCTTTAGTTCCACATGAATTTCTTCAAACTCTTTACCCACTTGAGAAATATTCGACATCAGCTCATCAATTGATACTTTAGATTCGCTTGACATTCGTAAGTGACCCTTCATTTTCTCAGACATCTGCACAAATTCATCTGTCGCATGACTTGTGATCCCTTCCATATTTTCTGTTGACTTGGTAATCTTTTCAGCCGCTTCAGATGTTTGTTCAGCTAATTTTCCTACTTCATTTGCTACAACTGCAAACCCTCTCCCTGACTCTCCCGCTCTAGCTGCTTCAATTGATGCATTCAATGATAACAGCTTTGTTTGTTCTGATACTGCCTGTATTAATCCTACTAAATTAGTGATAGCGAGAGAATAATTCTCTACTTCCTTAATCGTAACTGTCAGTTTTTCAAATTCACTTTCAAAAGTATGAATTTGATCTATTAATACTGTCATGTTTTGATCACCACTTTTTGCCGAAACGCTCATTTCCTCAGAACTTTTGAAGACATCAGACATTTTGATAATCATATTTTCAATAGTATTTTTCATGATTTTAAAACTGCTAGAACTACTTTCAGAACTACTTGCCGTTTGCTCAGCACCTTGTTTAACATCGTCTATTGCTTTAATCAATTGATGACTTGATGATAGTGTATTTCCCGATGAATGCTGTAACTCCCTACCTGTTTGTTCTAAATGAGTTGTTGTTCCCTTTACATCTAATAGCATTGTTCTCATATGACGAATCATGGCTTCATAACTTTTATATAATGAAGTAATTTCTGGTATCGTCGTTTTGATTGGCTCATGATGAAGTAGATTTCCTTCTCGGACTTCTCGCATTGTCTCACGAAGCATCATCAGTGGCTTAATTAAACTTCTAACTAACAATAAGATAATAATCGTAGCAATCACAATACTTATAATGATAATAATTATTGTAAAGTATGCCATCTGATTTACTGGATCCATATATGAGTTTGTAGGAACTAATAAAACATAAATCCCGTCAATTTCTGCCATTTGTTGAATAGATAACGTATATCTTTCTCCATTCATTCGTTCATGCAAAATGCCATTATCAGCATCCTTAATGCGACTAACGACTGATGCCGGAATATCAGGAAGTGATTTTTCACTGAGTTTAAATGGAACTGCTTCACCATTGCTATTTATGTAAAAATAATCTGATGTAATGCCATCATCTTCTAACTTACGCTGTTGATCACGTATATTTATTTCAAGTTGTTGCATAAAATAGTCATCATCACTGATATATAAAAATTTCAAATTATCTGCGATATGTCCCATTAAATCTGCTTCACGCACAAGACGGTTTTCAATCGAATCTGTCGCCATACTCTTTGCTTGATGGTAAGATGCAAGACCTACCCCGACTGTAGAAATCATTAATAAAGAAATAAATAAAACAAGTAAACGACTTCGCATGCCTAATTTTTCTTGCATATTTTTGAATAAGCTCTTTATTTTCTTTAAACGTTCTCGCTTAGATACAGACTCCTTTTTCAAGTGATATCCCCCTAATTTCCTATACTATAAGGAAGTATATCACTTGAATGTTAATTATGTGTAAACACGTTGTAAATTTTAGGTAAAATTACCTATTCAATCTAATCACTCAGCCTTTGCAACTTAAAAGTACCGAACTAAACTAAGCAGTAGTAAGTAGTTGAAACAAATTGTTGATTAACTGACCTAACGGATTTTCTTTCGGCAAAACTAGACCTTTTTGAACTCTCGCGTGCCCAGTTGATGTAAATTTTGGTTTAAGTGGTAACGCAAGAATTATAAGAGAAAAAATTGTTTAGATTATGGATATCAATTAGAGAAAAATGACTTAAAATTAACTAATCAACAGTATATATTTATTGGTGCGAAAGTTGGATTAATTATAGATAGATGGGAATGTATATTAGGTATCCGGACTATGGTGTGGACATTTGAATAGTTAAAAATTGTCTACAAATAGTATATGCGAGACTCCATATTTCGAATACCTTGTTTCTTAAAATCAAAATATGCGCTTAAAAGCTTTCACAATCTCATTTACAACAACTGGAATCAGTGATAGTCCAATGACCAACAACCAGTCTTGCCATAGCAATGCACGGATACCAAAGATTTCATTAAAAATTGGAATATGGACAAGTGATATTTGAATGGCAAGCCCTACTACGACCGCCCATACTAAGAAACGATTTGAAAATAATCCCACTTGAAATATTGATTTATGATCGTTTCTAAGGTTAAATGAATGAAATAATTGTGAGATACTTAGTGTAATAAAAGCCATTGTTTGAGCATGAATGAGCGCTTCTCCAGTAATATCGCTAAATCTCATTGAAAACAATGAATCGGCATCAGTATATATTTTCAAACCTTCTGTAAAGGCGAATAATGTGAGCAAACCAATTAATAATCCATTCCATAAACTATAGGCAATGTCATTTTTGGAAAATATTTTTTCTGTAGATGACCGTGGTTGTTCATCCATAATATCGGGATCTTTTGAGTCTACCCCTAAAGCAATGGCCGGCAATGTATCTGTCACTAAATTAACCCATAAAATGTGCACCGCTGTTAATGGAGCTGGCCACCCCATTAAAATACCGATAAATAATGCGATAAGCTCGCCTAAATTACAAGATAGTAAAAATAAAATCGACTTCTTAATATTTTTATAAATGTTTCGACCCTCTTCGACCGCTGCAGTAATGGTTGAAAAGTTATCATCAGTTAAAACAATATCCGCTGCTCCCTTAGCAACATCTGTACCAGTAATCCCCATCGCTACACCAACATCAGCCTGCTTTAATGACGGCGCATCATTTACACCATCACCAGTCATTGAAACGATATGTCCACGGTCTTTCAGTGCTTGAACAATTCTTACTTTATGTTCTGGAGAGACCCTAGCAAACACGCGGATAGAATCCACTTTTTCCAACAATTTGATGTCACTAATCTCATTTAATTCTTGACCTGTCATTGTTTCATCTTCATGTGAGGCGATGTGCAGATCTTTCGCGATAGCAAGAGCTGTTTTCTGGTGATCCCCAGTGATCATCACTACTCGAATCCCTGCTTGTCTACATTGATCAATGGATGCCTTCACTTCTTCCCGTGGTGGATCAATCATACCTGTTAATCCTAGAAAGACAAGGCCTTCTTCTATATGCTCATCTAGTTCCGCATTCAAAGGAATTTGTTTATATGCAATGGTCAACACACGTAAGGCTTGATTTGACATCGTATTGACTTGCTCTAAAATTTCAGCACGGTCTGTCTCTTTAAAAGGGCGTATTTGTCCATTGATTTCGATTGACGTTATTTGTGGTAAAACACTTTCCAAAGCACCTTTTACAAACACGAGTTGATGTTCATTACTTTTATTGACCGTCGACATCATTTTCCGTTCAGAATCAAATGGAATTTCAAAAATACGTTCATGTTGTTTTTCAGCAACCCGTTTTTCTACACCCAATGTTTGCGCCGCTTCTATGAGTGCTATTTCTGTAGGATCCCCGGCCTTTTTATCACCTTCAACTGTTGCATCATTACATAAAACCATTCCAAGTAAGAAGCGCTCAACTGTAGAATGTGCTGGTGATAACTCTGACAATGCAGCATATTGGCCATTTGTATATGTGTGTGTCACGGTCATTTTATTCTCTGTTAATGTACCTGTTTTATCTGAACAAATGACATTCACTGCACCAAGCGTCTCAACTGCTGGCAGCTTTCTGATCACTGCATTTTGTTTAATCATCCGCTGAACCCCAAGTGCTAGAACAATTGTCACAATTGCTGGCAATCCTTCTGGAATAGCCGCAACAGCTAAACTGACTGCAATCAGCAGCATGTCAAGGACATCTCGACCTTGGAAAAGCCCTATTAAAAAAATAGCTACTGATATAGAAATTGCACCAATTCCTAATATTTTCCCCAATTCAGCTAACTTTTTCTGTAATGGAGTCATTTCTTTTTCTTGGCGATCAAGCATTTTGGCAATTTTACCGATTTCTGTATCCATACCGGTCCTCACGACAACACTTGTGCCGCGTCCATATGTGACCAATGTAGACATAAATGCCATATTCTTCTGGTCACCTAATGGAACAACTCCATCGCTTTCCCAATGCGCATCTTTATCAACGGCTGTCGATTCACCGGTTAAAGATGATTCTTCTATTTGCAAGTTCGCAGATTCAAGTAGCCGTAAATCTGCTGGGATAAATCGACCTGCATCAAGAATAACAATATCGCCAACAACTAAATCCTCAGAGGGAATTTCTTGAATGATACCATCTCGTTTTACAACAGCGTTTGGTGTGGACATTTTCTTTAATTCCTCTAATGCCTTTTCAGCCTTAGATTCTTGAACCACGCCAATAACCGCATTTAGGATAATCACGATGGCAATAATAACAGTATCACTCACTTCACCGACAATTGCTGATATAACCGCAGCAGCAATTAAGATATAAATCAATAGACTGTTAATTTGTTCCCAAAGTTTTTGAAGTAATGAAGGTGGTTTCGTTGCTTGAAAGATATTTGGTCCGTTTTCCTTTAGTCGCCGACTTGCTTCCTGACTTGTTAAACCATTATCTTCATTTGTCTGAAGTTCCTCCATTAAGGCTCGTCGTTGATTCATTATCCATTCACTTCCTCATCATTTTCTAACGCATGAAGCTCTTACATCACTAATTATATTATGGGCAATTGTGATTCGTTTATGATTATTAAATCAATTTCATAAAAAAGGGGCTATAGTAATTATAAAGCTGATCCCATTAATTCTTTTTACTCGGGAAAACTGTGTATGACCAAGAAATGATTGTGTCAAGTGCAAAAATAATCGTCCATATTTTACTGATTGCAGAAATGGCTTCACTTTGGAAGGGACCATTCGTATGGTCTGCTTCTTCCCACCAAGATAAATCTTCCAGATAAAACATCAAGTCATGATTATGATTCCCGTTATATAACCAGAACAAACTATGTCCGATGATAAAAATAACTGCATGGCAATACCACCAGCGACGATTGTTTCGGGCAATAATTTTTGGATCTTTCGCTAATTCCATCTTACGAATATCTTCATCTGACAATAAATTAATCCCGCGCCAATCACCTATTTTCTTTTTAATCCATCTATCTAATTTCCTAAAATCTGAGATACCAAGTGTACATGCATATAAAATAAATATCGCAATTACAATTTGGAAGGTTGAAATTTCTCCTGTTTGTTGATAAATCAGCAATGCCAGTATCACTTCTAACACCATACAAAGGATAAATAAGATCATAAACCAATTGCTCAATTTTTGTTTCGTAAAAGCATAACGAATGATTAAAAAAGCCAAAAGAAAGACGAATGATAGAATTTCTAAGCCAATAAAAATACTCCATTGATAAGTTATGATAAAATCGATCATATAATACTTTTACCTCCATTTCTCCTAAAAAGTATAACTGTTACTTTAACTCTACAATTTTTCCAGTATGGTTGTCACTCAAGTCAATAAGGTTTTAGAAAGATTCCAATCAAACTCAAAATTGAGCCTAAAACTAGTGCATAGATTGCAATCTTAATACTCTGTTGGGATTTATCACTAAATTCCTTTGAAATCTCATCACCAATGTTAAGTTTTTTAAATGCTTTCCATAATTTTAAATATTGGAATGCCGAAAGTAAATAAAAAAAGAGAGCTAAAACAAGCAAAATTGTATGCCTTTCCATTGATATGTTCCTCCATAGCATTCTTTTCAATCGAAACACAATGAGCTGCTCTCAAATCTTATTTGAAAGCAGCTCATTGTAAAGTTCAATCATATTCCTTTCCACTCTTTAAATAGATGATTACAGTTACTTTTCGTCAACTTCATCATCTTCATCAATAGGTAGATCAGGTTCACCCACGTCTACATCTCCACCTAGATCACCATCAGAAAAATCAAGGGGATTTGGTGGTGCAAAAGTGTTATTGCTAATACTAATCTCAACAGTATAACTCATTGGAACAAATTCATTAAACTTACTCATGCGGACTACCGTTCCTTTTATTTCTTGGGAATCGACAAATTTAACAATATATTTAATGTCGGCCCCTTTGGATTGGTATTCTTCATAAAATAAGCGTGGTAAATCTCCCTCAAGTTGACCACGAAAATCTTGTAAATATGGTTTACCTTGAGAATAAACTACTGTTACACTCTTATTATCTTTGTCGGCTAATTTTGTATCTGCCTCAATAGATTGCGAGATTAGTCGTCCATAAGGAACTTCTGCATGGAAAACTTGTTTCACCGTTACATCTAGATCTGGATAATTAGCTGCAGCTTCATCAGGTGTGAGTTCCCCAAAATTAGGGACAGTTACTGCTATACCCGCAGATACAACGACTTCCATTTTTTCTTTTTTCGCAATTTTTTCTTCAGCTGCTTCGCTTTGACTAATAATATTACCCGCCTCGACACTATCAGAAGGCGCCTCTTTATACGTCATCTCAATTTCATTTGTTTCTGCCCATTTTTCTACTTCTTCCTTAGCGTTTCCAGTAAAGTCAGGAATAGTGATATTCTTTTCGTAGACTTCTTCACCTCTCGAATAATAGACAGCAGCACTATCTCTGCGTTGGTAATCTGCTTCATCAATTCCACTGTCTTTAATTGTAAGCTTAATAAACTCGCCTGCTTCAACATCATCACTATATTCCATAACCATCTGTAAATTTTCTGCCTTATGTTCTTCAATCCAATTTGCCGCTTCGTCCTGACTCATTTCGGAAAAATCTGCGAGCGGGATCACTTCTTCTGGATCTGGACCTAAACTACCAGTTAATTCTAGTGTCTTTCCTTTTTTTATTTTCTTTCCAGCAGGTACACTCTGTGAAACGATCTGATTTGTATCATATTCCATACTATACTCTTGTTCCAGTTCAATCTCTACGCCGTTTTCTTTTGCCCAAGCACGTGCTTCAGAAACAGGCTTGTCCACGAAATCATCAACCTTCACATGTACAAGCATATAGTATATAAAGAAAATCAGAATAAAAGCCAATACTGCACCTATAATAATCAGTAGCATCTGCTTTCTTTTTTTTCTATGATAGTCTTCATCGATTTCCACATCTTCTTCCAAATCATGCCGATAGCTTTTTCTAGAAGGAGGAGGTTCTGAAACAAATGGGGGAGTTTGTTTAGGTACAGACTCTTCTATTTCCGCAGCAGAAGTTTCTTCCTCCTGCTGCGAATGATGTTCATCTTGTGGCCCTGTTTCCCTATCTGTTCCGTCTTTTTCTTTCTTATCTTCTTGCTCATCCACCATGTCTTGATATTTATCTTTATTAAATTTCGATAAAAAGTCACTCATAGGAAGTTAGTACACCTTTCCTCAAATGGAAAGCCTGATCAGATTGTAAAGCAATTTCATTGGAATGGGTGACTACAATAACACATTTATCATGTTCGTGAGCTAATCTTTTGAAGATATCTATGATTTCTTGTTCCATATCTTCATCAAGGTTACCTGTAGGCTCGTCGGCAAGTATTAATTCTACATTGGTCGCGAGGGCACGGGCAATGGCCACACGCTGTTGTTCTCCCCCAGATAGTTTATTAACAAAACGATCTGCCTTACTTTTAACAATTCCGATATAATCTAATAAATTATAAGCTACCGATTTTGCATCTTCTGGAATCTCATTTTCCGTAATTGACATAGGGACCAGTACATTTTCCACCGCAGTTAATTCTGGGATTAAATTGTAGCTTTGAAATATAATCCCAATATGATTACGACGATAGTTCTCATAACCGATCTTCTTAATATCTTTTTCATTAAATAATACCGTTCCACTATGAGGCGAGTCCAAGGCACTCAGTAATGATAACAAAGTAGTTTTCCCCGAACCGGACTGTCCTAAAATCGTATAAAACTTTCCTTTTTCAAAGGAGACAGATGTATCTTTCAAAATATAACGACGTTGCTCACCATCTTGGTAATAATAATTTAAGTCTTTCGCTTCTAATATCATGATTTCACCTCTCTGTTACATTAATATTTTCTTCGGATTTAGTCTGACAATATATACGAGCGGAATAACTGTTGAAATTAAAATTGTTAACAGACCAACTCCATAGAATACGATCACATAGCTGCTAGTTAGACCCACTTCATAGGCACCCACTACATCATCTTCTGTTAAATCTATTTGAATTCCACCACCGTAATACATGAAATCATCTTGGTAACCAGAGTTATTATCGTCAGCCTTCATCAACGTATCTGATACCTGACCTGCTAATAAATTTCCACTAAACAGAGATAACGATATACCAATAAACGCAACGACCATTACTTCAATTAATATTTGTCCGACAACACGTCCGCGCTTTTCTCCTAATGATAGATAAATCCCTAATTCTCGCTTTCTATCTCTTAGGAATAGTAAAACGACTAAACCAGTAATGAATACTGTTGCCACTACCGCGACAATTAGAACATATTTTGCTAGTTTTGACATTGATTGAATTGGTCCGGCAATACTATCATATTGTTCCGTAGCACTTGAGACTTTATACAATTCTGGAAGCAGTGGTGTTATCTCTTGTTCAAATGCTTCAACATCTTCTGGGTTATTCAAAATATACATTGGTTGGTAATATTCGAATTCCTCTGGGTTTTCCTCAAGCATTGCTGCAAATTCTGGATCGGATTCAGCATAAGATTCCAATTCAAATTTATTTTCGGCTAAGACAAGTTCATTTGGAACATACATTGTATTTAAGTAATCATCATCTATTCCTGTCCACATACCATTTTGCTCATCTTCGTCTGTATCTTCTTTTACTTTCTGTTGTTCAAACAGTCCGATAACCTCTAACACGACATCCCTTGTTATAGGATCTAACTCTTTATCATTTTCATAATCGTAATTATGAATGACATTTTCTAATACAAACGTGTCACCTACATGTAGATTATTTTTTTCCGCTAGTTTTTTTGAAATAATCGTAACGGGTGTGCCATTATCTATCTCATCCTGTGTAAACACACGCCCATCTGTTAATTTCCCCTTCTCTTCTTCAAAATCAAGTACTGGCGCATAGTTAATTCCTTTTAATGTAAAGTGTGCTCCATAGTCTTCATCAACCAAAACGTCTTCGTCCGTTTCCCAGTCATAATAATTTTTCACTGTTTTAGATTCGAGATAACCCTCAACATTATAATCATAATATTTTACATAAGACGTCTCACCAATTTGTTTGATTAAATCAACACCTAGATTTTCAAACTCAAAGTTCATCTGTTCTGATTCACCTAAATTCTCAAATGCCTCATAATCTATCTCGACTGTCGCTGCAGCCCCTAGCCTCGTCTTAATTGTCTCTTCTACATTACCAGTTGCTTGTTGAATCGAAATGGCACCCGACATGATGTTCCCTAAAATAAAAATAACCGCTAATAATATTAATGATTTCCCTTTTTTCCTTGTAATACCTAATAAACCACGTTTAATAAAATTCATTACAAACCCCCTCGCATTCTCTTTAGCTAATTCTACTTTTTCTGACAAAGCTATTTAGATAAAAGCCAATCCCCCCATTCTTACTCATCTTTCTAATGATTTCATGTACTACTTTTTCAACACAAAATGATATTAAAAATCAATTTCATCATCCCCATTTACCATAACGCCTTTAGCTATATGTAGTGTAAACATCGTTACTTATGACGATTACGAAATTGATTCTAAATAAAAGAGATATAAGAGCCCTTACTATAATAGACGTAAGTAAACCCCATTTGGTTTCACTATTTCACGAAATTATAAATAGTATCGGAAAATTTCACCATCGGATGATTATAATTGTAATTTTTTATTTACAATTTGTAACAAAGCGGCTAAAGGTTGTCATTTTAAAGTTCACCACATTGTATTAAGACGTTAATACACCATATGTAAGTTAATCTCAATTATTTTCCTTTTGCCATCATATGAATTATATGTCTATACAGTGCTAATGTCAATTTTATTTAAAAATAAAAATATTAATGAGATAGTCTGCTATAATAGACATATGAGGAAGCTATTTTCATATATTGATTAATTCATTTGGGGTGAAGCTATGTTTAAATCCGTCCTGTTTTATACAAATAAACTTAAATTACTGAAACGATTTTATGGAAATGTAATGGGCTTTGAAATTATGAATGCAAGTACTGAGGAGTTTTCTGTAAAAGTCGGCGAATCAACCATTTCCTTTCGTCAATCAGAACAATCAGCATTTTATCATTTTGCTATCAATGTACCTGGTAACCAATTTTCTATGATTAAATATTGGATGAAAGAAAGACTAACATTAAATCGTGAAAAAGCAGTAGATCAAATATATTTTCCTAACTTTGATGCGGATTCCATTTATTTTGAAGATCCCGCTGGAAACCTAATCGAGCTAATCGGCCGCAGAAATCGAGATGTATTTGGAAATGTAACTGTCGATTCATTTTTAAATGTAAGTGAAGTTGGAGTGGTTACATCACATATGATCGATGTAGGAGACCAATTGCAAGACGCTGGCATTCCGCTTTGGCAAGGTACAGAGATAAATCCTGAATCTTTAAACTTCCTAGGAAAAGGTGATACATTTATCGTCCTTGTGCCTCCAAAGAGAAGATGGTACTTTTCAGAAAAAGATTCAGAAATTCATCCTCTTGAAATCACATTAAATCATGGCACTGAAATTTCATTAAATGGTGATGGAGAAATAACAATTCGTGAAAAAAACGAGGATTAATTCAGTAAAATAAGGCTCAATCCCCTATACTAAAAAGAGGATCAAGCCTTATTTATTCCCATTCAAATGGTGTTTCCTGATACACGTAGTAGTTCAACCAATTTGAAAACAAGAGATGCGTGTGTGAACGCCATATATTTAATGGGCGTTTTTTGGCATCATCATTTGGAAAGTAGTTTTCCGGAATGTCTATGTCCATTCCCTTTTCCAAATCCCGGTAATATTCGTCCGCAAGTGTTGTCGCATCATATTCAAAATGTCCAGTAATCATCACATGTTTGCCATCTTTAGACTTCACCATAAATACCCCAGCTTCATCTGAGGAAGATAACAATGTCAAACGTGGATCCTGATTAATCTCATCAATTGAAACAGCTGTGTGACGAGAATGTGGTGCTTGAAACACTTCATTAAAACCACGCACTAATTTAATCGTCGGGTCTTCAAGTGTATGATTAAACACCCCGAAACATTTTTTAGGTAAATCATATTTACCTATATCATAATGATAATATAAGGCCGCTTGTGCTCCCCAACAGATATGCAGAACAGAGGTAACATTTGTCTTTGTCCATTCCATGATCTCTGTTAGTTCTTTCCAATAATTTACTTCTTCAAAATCCAAATGCTCTACAGGTGCACCCGTAATAATCATCCCATCAAAACGGCGATCTTTAATATCTTCAAATGTCGTATAAAACGTGTCTAAATGTGATTTGCTCACATTTTTAGATAAATGTGTTGCTGTGTGAAGGAAAGTAATGTTGACCTGTAACGGCGTATTTCCTAACAGCCTTAATAATTGTAGTTCCGTCTTTTCCTTTTCAGGCATTAAATTTAAAATCGCTATATTTAGAGGACGGATGTCTTGTGTTGTTGCCCGCTCTTCATCCATAACAAATATCTTCTCTTTCTTCAGTAATTCTCGTGCTGGCAATTGTTTAGGTATAGTGATTGGCATCCGATTCCTCTCCTTTGTCAATATTTTTGGATAATGCTTACTATTATATAGTTAATCTTTATTTTCAGCAATGATCTAACGCTCATAGCTATTACTTATTAACCAAACACTTCTGTCCATTCATCTTTTTTAGCAAGCATATTACGAGCCAATTCTTGTGCCCCTTCTAAACTATGACTCTCAGCCCAACCACATTGCACTTCATTACATCCTGGCACTTCAGTTGCAGCCAATACATCTGTTAATGTCTTTTCTACTAACTGTAAAATGTCTTCATAATCATCATGGTTGATAACTGATAAATAATATCCCGTTTGACATCCCATTGGACTAATATCAACAATTTTATCAGAATGGTTTCGGCTTAACTCAGCCATTAAATGCTCTAGAGAATGTAGTGCCGGCATTTCCATATGTTCCTTATTTGGCTGTAAAAAGCGTAGATCATATTTATGAATGACGTCACCATTCATTCCTTCATTTGTACCTGCTAGACGGATATATGGTGCTACAACTTTCGTATGGTCAAGATTAAAACTTTCAACATTCATTTTCTTGTTCAAATTTGCCATGATATCAATACTCCTTTTTTAGCTTCATTAATTCTAATGATCCTAATGAGATCATCAAAGTTTGAGAAGGTCACCTACAGCTCCTACAATAAAAACGCAATCCCACCATACGGAATTACGTTTATGAACCATAAAATAACTTTACATGTTTTGTAAACGGTCGATCCGACTTTCTATTGGTGGGTGTGTTGCCCACAGACTTCCTCTTTTTTTACGTCCTTTTCCTATTGGTCGTGAAATATACATGGAGGCGGTCGCTTGTTGAGCCTTTTGAACATCTCTTGGATCAGCACTAATCTTTTTTAATGCATTGATGAGTCCAACTGGATTACGTGTAAACTCAACTG
>Ga0209487_1001546_pt1 | contig 19352 bp, 14 predicted proteins | sample Poulit2012_FD_187524 | JGI IMG/M metagenome (GOLD analysis project Ga0209487, IMG submission 187524) | Agricultural soil microbial communities from Georgia to study Nitrogen management - Poultry litter 2012 (SPAdes) (version 2) | ecosystem: Environmental > Terrestrial > Soil > Agricultural land...
GTGTGCACCATTATCGTGCATTTCGAGGGGCAGGCACTGCATCGCTATCGTGGTAACTACACCCAGTTTCAACGGCAGCATGCTGAAAAACAACGCTTGGCCACAGCTAATTTAGAAAAACAACAGCAGCGGGCAGCGCACTTACAGCGTTTTATTGACCGTTTTCGTGCCCAGGCCAGCAAAGCACGCCAAGCTCAAAGCCGCATCAAAGCGCTCGAACGCATGCAAAGCCTACCACCCGTACAGCACCAACAAACTATTCAGATCCAACTGCCTGCACCGACCTTCATGCCTGACCCTTTGCTGCGCCTAAGCGAAGCACAGTTAGGCTATGCCGGGCTATCTCAAAATGACAGCGCAGCAGCCAATGCCTCAACCAATGCAGCAGCTCATACCTTAGCCGATGCGCCAGCCAATGCTACAGCCACCGTGATCTTAGATAAGGTCAATACCGTTTTACGTGCGGGGAGTCGCATCGGCGTGCTAGGCATGAATGGCGCAGGTAAAACCACCCTAATAAAAAGTTTAGTTGGGGTTTTGCCTTTATTACAAGGCGAAAGGATTGCCGCGCAACAATTAAAAATTGGTTATTTTGCTCAGCAGCAAATCGATATGCTCAATAGCCAAAAAAGTGCGGTCGCGCACCTACAAGAGATTGCCCCGGAACAAAATGAGCAATCTTTACGCAATTATTTAGGCCGTTTTGGTTTTAGTGGCACGATGGCCACCGACAGCATTCAGTATTTTTCTGGTGGGGAAAGGGCCCGCCTCGCCCTGGCCCTTATTGTCTGGGATGAGCCCAATTTACTGCTCCTTGATGAGCCCACTAACCACCTCGATATGGATACCCGCCAAGCCCTCATTGATGCCCTGACCGAGTACGAAGGCAGTGTTTTAATTGTCAGCCACGACCGCCAATTACTGCGCCAAACCGTTGATGAGTTTTGGTTAGTCAGTGCGGGGCGCGTGCAACCCTTTGATGGCGATTTAGAGGACTACAAAAGATGGTTCTTCCAGCAGCAAGCCGCGCAACAGGCTGCTCGCCGCCAAGAAATGGCCCAGCAGCAAGCCCAGGACCAAACACAGCAGGCTGACTCAGACGCTACAAACACGGGACGAGACCCAGCTACCCTAGATCCAAATACACAGATGGGCGAAAAAACGGGCGCGCAGGCGGGCTCTGCCACGGGCACAGAATCGGCCCCAGCAAGCAGTGGTTCAAATCAATACAGCAGCCCAAATCTTAGTCGCCGTGCACTACGCCAACAGGCAGCGGCGCAGCGGCAGGCGGCGGCGCAGCAACGTCGACCGCTAGAAAATGAGTTAAAAAAGGTTGAAACTGCTTTAGAGAAAAAGCAAAAAGAGCATGACGAGCTACTCGCCCTTATCAGCGATGAGGCTTTTTATACTAGCCAATACGATGACACGCGGGCCGAGACACTCGCGCGTGAGGGCAGTTTAGATAAAGACATTGATGAACTAGAAGAACGCTGGCTAGCCCTGCAGGAAGAACTTGAGAGCATTAATTTGGCACATGGTTTGTAGGCCACGTCGGCTAAGGCCCATGCCGTAGACACCTACATCTGCTCCCAGCATGCCCAGGCCCTAGGCACCCACCTGCTGCCAGCATGCCTAGGCCGCTCAACCCAACCTAATCGCTCAGCCTAAAAACCAAACTCAAAAATTAAGCTTAAGAAGAAATAAACCAAAAATTAAGCTCAAGAACAAAAGCAAAAGAACTAGGCTTAAAAATCAAACAGCAATTAGGTGCCAGCGATGATATCTAGTTTGGCAATGGCTAGGGCGAGATTCTTTTTACCGGCCTGCTGAAACTGTATTTCGGCCTGGGCATCATCGCCACTGCCACTTACACGCAGTATGGTACCCACCCCAAAACGCGGGTGCTCGACCCCCATACCAATGCGAAACTCTTTGCCATTAACCGTCACCGCTTGGGTGCGCAAACTGCCCCCATATACTGCTGAGGCGCGACGGCCCGACTTGGGTTGCCAGCTACCCATATTGGGGCCAAGTTGTTGCCCCCAATTGGCCGAGTCGGCAGCAGCAAAACCACCTGGTTGGGCCGCTAATTTACGCATATTTTCTGCTGGTAACTCGTCTATAAAGCGTGAGTTATGGTAGTAGCGCCGCTGACCATGCAGCATGCGCGTATGCGCACGGGTCAAAAACAATTTTTGGCGCGCCCGCGTCATCGCCACGTACATGAGGCGACGCTCTTCCTCGATATCATCAAGCGAATCAAGACTACGCTCATGGGGGAAAATACCCTCTTCGAGACCCGTTAAGAATACGGCATCAAACTCTAACCCCTTGGCAGCGTGTACAGTCATCAGCTGAATGGCCTGCTGCCCACGCTCGGCCTGAGTATCACCGGCCTCTAAAGAGGCATGCGTTAAAAATGCCCCTAAAGGCGACATGGGCGTAACGGGGGCAGCCCCTATCTCGGCAGCCAAGCTGCCTTGGTCGTCGATATTGGGCGCATCGGGTATCTGCCCCGCAGCAAAATTTTGTAAGCCCTCTTCTTGGACAAAAACTGCCGCCGCGTTAACAAGCTCTTGCAGGTTTTCTAAGCGCTCTTGACCCTCTTTTTGCTTTTGGTAGTGCTCGGCCAGCCCGCTTTGACGGATGACATACTGCAATAGCTCGGGCAAGGTCTGCTGCTGTGCTGCTTGGCGCATATCTTGTAGCAGCTGTACAAAAGCCGCTAGGTTGCTCCCTGCCCGACCCGTCATATAGGGCACCGCACGGTACAGGCTGCTGTTATGCTCTTGGGCCTGTGCGCCGAGCTGCTCAAGGCTGCGCGCGCCAATACCACGGGTGGGAAAATTAACCACCCGCAACCAAGAGGTGTCGTCATCGGGGTTATCAAGTAGGCGCAAATAAGCCAACACATGCTTGATCTCTTGGCGCTCGAAAAACCTAAGGCCCCCATACACACGATAAGGGATGCCGGCCGTAAACAAATGGTGTTCAATCACGCGCGACTGGGCATTGCTACGATACAGCACAGCAATCTCTTGGGCAGCTGTGCCCGCATCGAGCAGTTTTTGTATTTCATCTAAAACCCACTGGGCCTCGAGCTGGTCAGTATCTAATACCTGCAAGCTAATGGGCTCACCTTGACCGGCATCGGTCCAGAGTTTTTTACCCAAACGGGTTTGGTTGCCAGCAATGAGCTGATTGGCGGCATCAAGTATATGCCCACTTGAGCGGTAGTTTTGCTCGAGCCGAATCACATGGTCGCGCGCATAATCTTGCTCAAAGCGATACATATTACTAACGTCTGCCCCACGGAAGGCATAAATAGACTGATCATCATCGCCCACCGCAAAAATGCTGCTGTTCTCGCCCGCCAACAGGGTTAACCAAGCGTATTGCAAGGGGTTGGTGTCTTGGAACTCATCAACCAATAAGTGTTTGAAGCGCTCTTGATAATGCTGTCGTAAGATGCTGTTGTTTTGTAATAGCTCGTAGGCCCTAAGCAACAACTCGGCAAAATCAACCACCCCCTCGCGCTCGCACTGCTGTTGATACTGCGCGTAAAATTCGCGCATATGCTGCTCGATTTTGGTCTGCGCGGGGCAGGCGTCGGCACGCAGCCCCTGCTCTTTGCAGCTATTAATATAGTGCTGCATATCGCGTGGGGTAAATTGGCTTTCGTCGTAATTAAGTGATTTAAATAGCCGACGAATGGCGGCTAATTGATCAGCTGAGTCGAGTATTTGAAAACCCTGGGGTAGCCCTGCATCGCGGTGGTGGTAGCGCAACAAACGATTGCATAGACCATGAAAGGTGCCGACCCACAAACCTTGGGTATCAATAGGCAGCAAAGCCTCGATGCGGGCAAGCATCTCGCGGGCGGCCTTATTGGTAAAAGTGACCGCCAAAAAAGCATAAGGGCTGACCCCCTTTTGTTGGATCAGCCACGCTATACGAGTAGTCAGGACCCGCGTCTTGCCGCTACCGGCCCCTGCTAACACTAAAACATGCTGCTCGGGGTAGGTTACGGCCTGACGCTGGGCCGGGTTAAGCTGCTCGATCATGGGGCATAACGAAGCAGTCGCTGTGCGAACTCCTCAAGGCTTTTGATGCCACTTTGCTGCGCCCGCTGACACCAAGCACGTAGATCAGCCACCAACTGCTCGCTGGTTGCGCTTGAGCTTTGCCAAATGCGGGTCAGCTCGTTGTGCATTTGCATCATGATTGAGAGCTTGCTGTTTTCGTCCTGAAGTACGGTCTCGAGTTGCTCGCGCTCTTCGGGTTGTAAGATCTCGTCTTTGAGACCGATCCACTCTTTGGAGCGTTTGATCAACTTGAGCTTGTGGTGATCGAGCTTATCCATTGCCCGACCGCCCTGTGCGCGTAGATTGTCGAGCTCTTCTTTGGCTGCATCGTGCAGCATCTCGGCATAGCGCGACAGAATCTCGTAGCGGTGCGTAATGACCCCCTGAAGGGTGTTTTGGCTGATGCTTTCTACGCTAGGGGTAGTCTCTTTGGGCTCGAGACGCAACTTGGGTGCCACCTTTTTGACATGCGCCAACCTCAGGAAACGCAAAATACTGATATAGACCCAACCAATATCAAACTCGTACCAGCGGCTAGAAAACTTGGCCGAGGAAGCAAAGGCATGGTGATTATTGTGCAGCTCTTCGCCACCAATAATGATGCCAATGGGTACTATGTTGGTGCTGGTATCTGGGCTGGCAAAGTTGCGATAGCCAATGGCATGCCCCACCCCATTGACCACACCTGCAGCCCAAAATGGGATCCAAGCCATCTGCACTGCCCACACAGTTAGGCCAACTAGACCAAACAAGGCCACATCGATGGCCAACATGATCATAATGCCCAACAAGGTATGGCGTGCATAGATATTGCGCTCGACCCAGTCATCGGGGGTGCCATGACCAAACCGACGTAGGGTTTCCTCGTTGCGGGCCTCTTCGCGATAGAGCTCGGCCCCACGGAAAAACACCATGCCCAAACCAAACACGACCGGTGAGTGCGGGTCGCCCTCGCGCTCGCAGCGTGCATGATGTTTGCGGTGTATGGCCACCCACTCTTTGGTCACCATACCTGTGGTCAGCCAAAGCCAGAAACGGAAGAAATGCGCCACCACGGGGTGTAGATCGAGCCCACGGTGTGCCTGGCCACGGTGCAAGAAAATGGTAACTGATGCAATAGTAATGTGGGTTAAAACAAGGGTGACCAATACAATCTGCCACCACGAGAACTGCAAAAACCCACCAGCGAGAAAATTAAGAAAGTCTTTCATAGAACGAAATGGTCGTGTTCCACTAATAATTGTAATACGGGCAGTTTAACCTACTTGTAAGGACAAGCATAGGATCAAACCCAACACAAACCCTAATAAAGCCCTAGCCGCCCCCATAATTGCCCATCATTTTCATGCAAAACTATAGCATAGCTCGGTGCGGCACACCTAACACCTCGACACGGCCAGTTGGGCTCAGCACAACCTGCCCATAGGCCAACCACTCGAGCACTTGGGCATAGGTTTTGTGCTCAACTTCGAGCAGCCGCGCAGCCAAGCTATCAGCCGTATCATCTTGCAAGATGGGCACCACCCCTTGGGCGATGGTCGGGCCACTATCGAGGTCAGCCGTAACAAAATGCACCGTACACCCATGCCATTGCAACTGGGCATCTAACGCCTTTTGATGGGTATTTAAACCAGGGAAAAGGGGCAACAACGATGGGTGTATATTAATAATGCGCCCTTCAAAGCGCTCGACAAATGTAGGGGTTAAAATACGCATAAACCCTGCGAGCAAAATATAATCTGGGCTATAGTGCGCAACCGACTGCGCCAAAGCATTGTCAAATTGTGCACGCGTGGCATAATCTTTGTGTGCGACCACCTCTGTGGTCAGGCCCTTTTCGTGCGCCCAGACAAGGCCTGGTGCATCTTGCTCATTAGCAATCACGGCACATACCTCGGCGGGCAGACCCTGCTGAGCAATAGTTTGCACGATATTTTGCATATTGCTGCCGCGGCCCGATATCAAGATCACCAAACGGCAGCTTTTTTGTGCTGCAGGCATTTAAGCTCCTAAAAATAGCAAATGTTAGCAGTTTGCTGCACCCTTGGGTGCGACCCTGTCATATTAGCCCTATCTGTAATTAACATTAAACCCATTTTACGCACCTAGTGATACAGCCACCCTAAACCTATCTACGCAACCCTTGATTTTGCCCCATAGCTCATGACATTATCAATTTAACTAAAGCAATGAGTTTAGCCAAAGCCATACCCGCCTCAGGTGGCACCTACTCTAGACATTATTTTTATTAACCGTTTTATTCTGTGAAAAAACTCTCACTCTACCGTCATCTACCCCGCCATCGATCGCAACAGCCTAGCGCGGTCACCATTGGCAATTTTGATGGGGTACACCGAGGCCATCAGACCATTCTGCGCCGTCTTTGCCAGCAGGCCAAAGACAGGCAGTTGCTGCCCACGGTGATGACTTTTAGCCCACACCCGCGGGCGTATTTTGCACGTCAGGCCCAGCGCCCCGAGCTATACCCCGCGCAGATTAATACCCTACGCGATCGCCTAACCCTATTACATAGCAACGGTATCGAGCAAATTGTTCTGCTGCGTTTTGACCACAACTTGGCCGCAACCGAGGCCTATGAGTTTGTTGTTAACCTCCTGGTTAATGGGCTTAATACACGCTGGCTACTGGTAGGCCGTGATTTTCGTTTTGGCCATCGCCGCAGTGGTACTATCCAATTGCTCGAAGAGATGGGCAACCAATTTGGCTTTGAGGTGCACACCATCGAGGATATTGTCGATGACAATCAGCAGCGCATCTCCAGCACTGAAATACGCACCGCCCTTAACCTCGGCGATCTCCAAGGTGCCCAACGCCAGCTTGGCCACCCCTTTAGAGTTAGTGGGCGGGTACTGCACGGGCGCAAGCTTGGCCGGCAGATGAACTACCCCACCCTCAACCTCCGTGTACCCAACACCTTTGCCCTCCGATCGGGTGTTTATACGGTTTTGGTGCATGGCCTCGAGGCCGAGCCCATCACGGGCGTGGCCAGCCTAGGGGTGCGGCCAACTGTCGAGGATCAGGGCCGACTTTTACTCGAGGTCCATTTATTTGACCGCGACATCGATGCATACGGTAAACTAATATGCGTTGATTTTTTGCATTTCTTGCGTGACGAAGAAAAATTCCCCGATATTGAATCGCTTCGCGCTGCTATCGCTAACGACGTGCGCAGTGCACAAGACTATTTCACCTCTCATGGACTATAAACATACACTCAACTTACCCGAGACCCCTTTCCCCATGCGCGGCAACCTGCCTCGCCGCGAGCCCCAATGGGTGGCTCAGTGGCAAAAAGACAAGGTTTACGAGGCCATACGCCAGGCCAGCGCGGGCCGACCAAAATTTATTTTGCATGATGGTCCCCCTTATGCAAACGGCGATATTCACATAGGCCACGCAGTCAACAAGGTTTTAAAAGATATTATTATCAAAAGCCGCAATATGGCGGGCTTTGATGCCCAATATGTGCCAGGTTGGGACTGTCACGGGATGCCTATCGAGATTCAAATCGAGCGCAAATTTGGCAAAAACCTGCCTGTTGACAAGATGCAAGAAAAGGCTCGTGCCTATGCTTACGAGCAAATAGAAAGACAGAAAAAAGATTTTATTCGCCTTGGTATTTTGGGGCAGTGGGACAACCCCTACCTCACTATGGACTTCACCAACGAGGCCGATGAATTACGTGTTTTGGCGCGTATTATGGAAAAGGGTTTTGTCTTTCGTGGGCTTAAACCCGTTAACTGGTGTTTTGATTGTCGCTCTGCCTTGGCCGAGGCCGAGGTCGAGTACGCTGATCGTACCGACCCTTCTATTTATGTGGCCTTTCCCTTTGCTGACAAGGCCGCATTAGCCAAAGTCTTTGGCACCGACGACATTCAAGAGGGCGGTATTGTCATTTGGACGACCACCCCTTGGACAATCCCTGCCAACCAAGCACTCAACTTGCACCCCGAGCACGAATACGCATTGGTGCAGCTTGATGAGCCCGCTGCCTGTGGCACCCAGCTCATCCTAGCAGCCGAGCTAGTTGAGAGCTGTCTCGAGGCACTTGGGCTGAGCGGCCAGGTCATTGCCACTGCCAAGGGGCAGGCACTCGAGCACATTGTTTTTACGCACCCACTTGCCAAGGCCGACCCAGGCTATGAGCGCAACGCCCCCGCCTATTGCGAGGACTATGTCATGCTCGACTCAGGCACTGGAGTAGTGCACTCGGCGCCCGCCTACGGGGTCGAGGACTTTATCTCATGCAAGGCCCATGGCCTACAAGACGAGCAAATACTCAACCCCGTACAAAGCCATGGTGTCTATGTCGACAGCCTACCTTTGTTTGGTGGTGAGTTTATCTGGAAGGCCAACCCCAAGATTATCGAGGCCTTGCAGGCAGCTGGCAATCTGCTCAAAGCCGAGGACACTGTCCACAGCTACATGCATTGCTGGCGCCACAAAACCCCCGTCATCTACCGCGCAACCAGTCAGTGGTTTGCCGGGATGGACCGCGCCAATAGTACCGGTCACACCCTACGCGAGATGGCACTAAAGGCAGTCGATGACACGCAGTTTTTCCCCTCTTGGGGGCAGGCGCGTTTACACGCCATGATCGCCAATCGACCCGATTGGACCCTCTCGCGACAGCGGCAGTGGGGGGTGCCAATGGCCTTTTTTGTGCACAAAGAAACGGGCGAGCTGCACCCCAATACCCCTCAGCTGCTCGATCAGGTAGCCGATCTCATCGAAGAGCACGGTATCGAGGTCTGGCAAAATCTCGACCCCAAAACACTATTGGGCGATGATGCCGAGTACTACGAAAAAAGCACCGACACCCTAGATGTCTGGTTTGATTCGGGCACCACACACGCCACCGTGATGGGCGGCGATAATGACGCGCAAATCAAAGGCTCGCATAGTGATGAGCTACAGTGGCCGGCTGATCTATACCTCGAGGGCTCAGACCAGCACCGTGGTTGGTTTCATTCCTCTTTATTAACAGGCTGTATGCTATATGGCCGTGCCCCCTACAAGGCCTTGCTCACCCATGGTTTTGTGGTCGATGGCAAAGGCCACAAGATGAGCAAATCCATAGGCAACGTGGTCTACCCACAAAAGATTGCCGACGACCTTGGGGCCGAGATCCTACGCCTATGGGTGGCCGCCTCTGACTACTCGGGCGAGCTCTTTATATCAGATGTCATTCTTAGGCGTGTGGTCGAATCCTATCGACGCATTCGCAATACCCTCAAGTTTTTATTGGGTAATATCGCTGACTTTGACCCGGCTACCGATGCGGTACCCATTGATGAGTTAGTCGAAATCGATCGTTATGCACTAGCGCTCACCGCACAAATGCAAGAGCGTGCCCTGCAGTACTACAAAAAGTACGAGTTCCACCCCATAGTGGCGCGTTTGCAGACCTTTTGCTCTGAGGACTTAGGCGCTTTTTATCTTGATATTTTAAAAGACCGCCTCTATACCACCAAGGGCGATGCCCACCCCCGCCGCAGTGCTCAGACGGCGCTTTATCACATTACCCAAGCGCTGTTGCGTCTGATGGCCCCTATTTTGTCCTTTACCGCCGAAGAGGCGTGGCAAGACTTTCACCTCAATGACAAAGATAAGCCTTTGACTATCTTTACCGAGGAGTTCTACGAGGTACCCCTTAGCCAAGACAGTGCAGCGTTGCTCGACAAATGGGCGCAGATCAGAGAAATCCGAGCCCAGGTTATGCGCGAGATCGAGCAATTGCGCAGCGCGGGCGAGGTGGGCTCGTCTTTGGCCGCCGAGCTCTTGCTCGAGGCCGGGCCGGCTGATTACGAGCTGCTGTCTTCCCTCAATGATGATTTGCGCTATGCCTTTATCGTCTCGCAAGCACAATTGCAGGCTGCTGAGGGCAACGGTGCTCAAGACGAGCTTAGCATCACCGTCACCCCTACCCAGGCAGCCAAGTGCGAGCGTTGCTGGCACCACGCCCCAAGTGTTGGCACTCACCCCACGCATCCTAGCCTATGCAGCCGATGCATTACCAACATAGAAGGCGATGGCGAATCACGACTCTTTGTCTAACAAGGGCAAAAACGACCACCCGGCACAAGGCCCACACGAGGCACAAAGTGCCGGCCACACAAATGCTCAGGACAGTCAAACACAAGAGCCTGTCAAGCAAAGCAGTGGCTTCAAGCAACCTAAATTTTGGTTTTGGATAGCCTTGGCGGTGGTCATTTTGGTGGCCGATCAACTCAGCAAGCAGTATTTTGACGGCCACCTCTACTATGCCGAGCGCTGGCCAGTACTGCCCTTTTTTGATTTTACGCTGCTCTATAACCCTGGGGCAGCCTTTAGCTTTTTGGCTGGGGCAGCGGGCTGGCAGCGCTGGTTTTTTAGTGCCATTGCTTTAATTGCCACGGTTTTAATTATTTATTGGTTACAGAGACAACCCAAAAAAAACCTGTTCTGCACGGCTCTAAGCTGTATTTTAGGGGGGGCATTGGGCAATGTACTTGATAGAGTACTGCACGGCTATGTCATTGATTTTCTGCTTTTTCATTGGCAAGAGTGGTATTTCCCAGCCTTTAATATTGCCGACATAGCCATTACCATAGGGGCAGCACTATTAATTATTGATGAGTTTCTACGCGTCAGACAAACAAAGAAAAAGCTGGCACAAAAAGGGGGCGACTAAGCATGCAATTTTGCCAAGACAAACATATTATTCTTGCGCTGACGGGGGGCATTGCTGCCTATAAGTGCGCCGAGCTAGTACGTCGTGGGCGCGAGGCAGGCCTTACCATCGATGTGGTGATGAGCAAATCTGCCCAAGCCTTTATACAACCCGTTACCTTTCAGGCCCTATCAGGGCGTCGTGTATTGACTGATCTTTGGGATCCACTCATACCCGACAGCATGGCCCATATACACCTTAGTCGCAGCGCTGATGCGCTATTGGTGGCCCCGGCGAGTGCTGACTTTATTGCCCGTGCGGCCCAAGGGCGGGCAGATGATTTACTGAGCACGATGGTGCTGGCCCGCGGTAGTTGCCCTATGTTGGTCGCCCCTGCCATGAACAAAGAGATGTGGTCCCACCCAGCCACCCAGCGTAATATTCAACAATTAATTGATGATGGGGTTCGTATCTTGGGGCCTGCTGCAGGTGATCAGGCTTGTGGCGAGGTTGGTTCGGGGCGCATGCTCGAGCCACACGAGCTACTCGCCGAGCTCAATAGTTTTTTTGCCCCCAAGCCCCTCGCAGGCAAAAAGGTTTTGCTCACGGCTGGGCCCACTAGCGAGGCCATTGACCCTGTACGTGTGCTCACCAACCGCTCATCAGGCAAAATGGGCTATGCATTGGCCCAAGCGGCAGCCATTGCCGGTGCCGAGGTCACCTTGGTGTCTGGCCCGGTGGCACTCCCCACACCTTATGCAGTACGCCGCATCGATGTACGTAGCGCCCGCGAGATGGCCGCCGCCGTCATGCAGCAGGCCGCACGGGCCGATATCTTTATAGCTGTGGCCGCCGTTGCAGACTGGTATGTGGCAAACGCCGTTGAGCACAAAATCAAAAAGGGCCAAGCATTTAGTTTTAGCAACCTAGAGTTTGCCGAAAACCCCGATATATTGGCCCAAGTGGCCGCCCTTGAGCAGCCGCCCTATTGTGTGGGCTTTGCCGCCGAAACCGATCACCTGCTCGAGCACGCCAACGAAAAAAGAGCCCGTAAAGGGGTCCCCCTATTGGTCGCCAACTTGGCCCAGGAAACTATGGATGCTGACCACACCACCATGCATTTAATCGATGACCAAGGTATTGAAAACTGGCCCCAGCTACCTAAAGACGAGGCCGCTACCCGCCTCATACAAGCCATTGCCAAGCGGGCCTTGGGCGAGCAAAACCACCCATGAACTTTGGCTGCATAGATAGCCTATATTTTTACTTAACCCTCACAATCAAGCATAAAAAGCGCAAACCACAACTATGTCATTACTCACAGTAGACCTCAAAATACTCGACCCTCGCCTAGAAGAGGCCCCCAGCTATGCCAGCACCGGTGCGGCCGGCCTCGATGTACGTGCCTGCATTGACGCGCCTCTGAGCCTAGCACCCGGGCAGGGCGAGCTCATACCCACTGGCTTTGCTATGCACCTCAATGACCCAAACTACGCCGCGCTACTGCTGCCTCGTTCGGGCTTAGGGCATAAACACGGCATTGTATTAGGCAACCTGACGGGTTTGATTGACTCAGACTACCAAGGGCCGGTGATGGTCTCGCTTTGGAATCGCAGCCAAACTGCTTATGAAATCATGCCCATGGAGCGTATCGCCCAGATGGTTATCGTACCGGTACAGCAGGTGCAATTTAATCTGGTCGAGAGCTTTACGGCCACAGAGCGCGGTAGCGGTGGCTTTGGTAGCACGGGGCAAAAATAAACAGAACAAAAAACAAGACAGATGTAAACAAGACAGAAATAAACAGTGCAGAAACAAAGAGAGCAGATATAAACAGGGCAAAAAAAAGGCCTCACCTAAAAAGGTGAGGCCTTTGCTTATCGGCACCCATGCATAGTGAACCATGACCCGCAGGCACCTAGAATGTCATAACGGCATAGCCCCGAGGCGCCCGAAGCGTGCATAGCAGCCCTTAGTAGGCCCCTAGCCCTCCTCGTTGACGAGTGCTGGCGAGGCCTCATCGCTCGGACTATCTTTGACCGCGACCTTGTCTTGGTCGGCGTCATCGTCTTTGGCATCTTTGCGCTTGGCCTGTTTGCCCTTTTTGCTCTTAGAGGTTTCGACTGTTTCCTCGTCCTCGAAACGCAATACGACCTGATCATCATCGTCTACATCAACCTTGACCGAACCCCCACTGACAAGCTTGCCAAAGAGCAGCTCGTCGGCTAAGGCACGACGTATGGTGTCCTGAATAAGGCGATGCATGGGGCGCGCGCCCATGGCTGGGTCAAAGCCGGTATCAGCCAAATGCGAACGCAGGGCATCGCTAAAGCTCACCTCAACGCGTCTTTCGGCAAGCTGCTGCTCGAGCTCGAGCAAGAACTTGTCGACCACACGCAAGATAACCTCTTTGCCAAGGGCATTAAAGGGAATAATCGCGTCTAAGCGGTTACGAAACTCGGGCGTAAAGGCACGCTCGATCTCGCGCATATCATCGCCCTGGGTGGTGGTTTGGGCAAAACCAATGCTGACCTTGCTGTAGGCTTTGGCCCCAGCGTTGGTGGTCATAATCAAGATGACATTACGGAAATCGGCCTGTCGACCATTGTTATCGGTAAGGGTGCCGTGATCCATAACCTGCAGCAAAATGTTGTAAACATCGGGGTGTGCCTTCTCGATCTCGTCAAGCAGCAGCACACTATGCGGATGCTTGGTAATAGCCTCGGTTAACAACCCACCCTGATCAAAGCCCACATAACCCGGTGGCGCCCCGATAAGGCGCGAAACGGTGTGGCGCTCCATATACTCAGACATATCGAAACGCACCAACTCGATGCCCAAAATAAAGGACAACTGCCGGGCGAGCTCGGTTTTACCCACCCCTGTGGGGCCTGAGAATAAAAAGGAGCCGATGGGCTTGTTGGGGCTACCTAAACCCGAACGCGACATCTTGATAGAGGCCGCCAAGGCATCGATGGCCTGGTCTTGGCCAAATACCACGGTCTTGAGATCGCGCTCGAGCGTGCCCAGCTTTTTGCGGTCATCAGTAGACACCGACTGCGGCGGGATACGTGCCATCTGAGCGACGATATTTTGGATATCGGTTTTGTTGATGGTTTTCTTTTGCCTTGAGGGGGGCAATAGCCGCAGCGCAGCCCCTGCCTCGTCAATGACATCGATGGCCTTGTCGGGCAAAAACCTATCGCCAATATGGCGCGACGAAAGCTCGGCGGCAGCAGTCAGAGCTGACTGCGTATAACGTGCCCCGTGATGCTCTTCGTAATACTCTTTGAGGCCACGCAGTATCTGAATGGTCTCTTGTACGGTTGGTTCAACCACGTCAATTTTTTGAAAACGTCGTGACAACGCATGATCTTTTTCAAAAATGCCGCGGTACTCGCTGTAAGTGGTCGCCCCCATGCATTTGAGCTCAGAGGCAGCCAAAGCAGGCTTGAGTAAATTAGAGGCATCGAGGGTACCACCCGAAGCCGAACCCGCACCAATCAGCGTATGAATCTCGTCAATAAAGAGTACGGTAAAGTCTTTTTCGGCCAAGGCGTTAAGCACCGTCTTGAGACGCTGCTCGAAGTCGCCACGGTATTTGGTACCGGCCAATAACGCCCCCATATCGAGGGAGTAGACAATGGCCCCCTTGAGCAAATCGGGTACCTCGCCCGCCACAATACGCGATGCGAGCCCCTCGGCAATGGCTGTTTTACCGACCCCCGCCTCGCCAACCAGCAAGGGGTTGTTTTTGCGCCGACGGCACAATACCTGTATGACGCGCTCGAGCTCTTTGTCGCGACCAATCAACGGGTCGATACGCCCCTCTTGGGCGGCCTCGTTGAGGTTGGTCGTGTACAGCTCGAGGGGTGACTTTTGCTTGTCGCCCCCACGCGACTGCTGTGGTGCGCCTGGGCCAGAAGGCCGGGCAGGCCGTGCGCTCGAACGGATAGTAGGCGATGCGCCGCCAGCCTTGGTAATACCGTGCGAGAGGTAGTTGACCACATCAAGACGGGTGATTTTCTGTTGGTGCAAGTAATAAACTGCGTGCGAATCTTTTTCACCATACAAAGCCACTAAAACATTGGCACCAGTGACCTCGCCCTTGTTACCCACACTAGATGAGACGTGCATGATCGCACGTTGGATCACACGCTGAAAGCCCAGTGTAGGCTGAGCATCGGCATGCTCTTTGTTTGGGCTAGTTGGGGTGTTTTCTTTTATAAAATTTTCGAGATTTTTACGTAATTCATCAATGTCTGCAGCACAGGCACGCAATACATCTGCTGCAGAACCGTTATCTAATAAGGCCAACAAAAGGTGCTCAACGGTCATGAGCTCGTGACCCGCCTCGCGGGCCTCTTTGAATGCCTTTTGCAAGCTTAACTCTAATTCTTCGGAGATCACGCTTCCTCCTACACGATGAGGGAAATCCCAAGACGACCACTAAAAAAACGTATCAGCACACATAAATGTCACCCGATTGACGCGTAGCCGTCTGAGCTACGGATAGAAACAGTATAACGCTAACGGCAAAGCCACCGCAGGATACTGCTGGTAAAGCACGGCTTTTGTTGGGGTTTTCCCTAAATAAAACTAAATTGGTGCGACGAGTTTGGGCATTGCGCCGTTAAGTGGATAAAAATCACCACCCCCAGCTGCCCACCCGCGCCTGACTCGATGATATTGGCTTTAAGAGTCAGAAAAGACAGGCTCCATAACACACTTTAAAGGGTGTTCGCGGCTTCTGGCAAGTTGATGCACGATTTCTATTCGTGTTTCTGCGACCTCGTAGGTATAGACCCCACAGACCCCGCGGCCCTCATAATGTACTTTTAGCATAATTCGTTCTGCGTCGGACGGTGTTTTTTGAAACACCCTTACCAACACACTAACTACAAAATCCATCGGTGTATAGTCATCGTTAAGCATTATGACCTGATACATCGGTGGTCGAGCGAGCTCTTTTTCACGCTCGATAACTATACTTTCGTCTTTTTCTATCTCGGTTGCCATAGGTTAACTAGGTAATTTCCATAGTTGACTGAATTAAACAATATTAAGCATTATCAAGGTAGCCCTTAAACAAATCAAAACAAGGGCAATTTGGTGTGACAACAATTTTTTGTTGTTTTTTTTGATGTTTATAAAATAGAGGCAGTTCGCATGTCTGAAGTTCAACCAACCATAATTGGGGATGGTCTCACACACACAGGAACCGTTAAGTGGTTTAATGACGCAAAGGGCTTTGGGTTTATTACCCCCGACGGTGGGGGCGAAGACCTATTTGCTCATTTTTCATCTATACAGATGAACGGGTTCAAAACATTAAAAGAGGGTCAAAAGGTGCAGTTTGAAATTGCACAGGGGCCAAAAGGACAACAAGCGTTAAATATTACCCCTTCGCTTTAAAACCTAGGTATTATTATAAAACAAATAATAATTTTACCTGTTTTGCGCATTTAACCACATGAAACTAAGCTTATCAGGGCGCTTGCGCCCTGTTTTTTTTGCCCAAATAGCTGGGGCAGCAGGCCTACTTTGTTTGTCTGCAGGGCTCTTGATGCCCAGCGCCCTAGCCCACAACAAGCCTAAAAATCACTACCGACTCACCGGCCTACTTGCGGCCGACGAGATCGACCCGCTCAAGCATGTTAGCTTGCATTTCCCGGGCATTTCTATCAGGGTCGAGGTGGCTGACACCCAAAACAAGCGGGCCCGCGGGCTGATGTATCGCGAGCATTTGGCCCCTAATGAGGGCATGCTTTTTGTCTTTGATCAGCCCAGCATGCCCTGCTTTTGGATGAAAAACACCCCTTTGCCTTTGAGCATCGCTTTTATCAACGCCAACGGGGTTATCCGCGAGATCGCTGATATGGCACCCAATACTACCGATACCCACTGCCCGCCCGATAAAGTCAAATATGCTTTAGAAATGAATCAGGGCTGGTTTGCCAAACAAGGCATAAAGGTGGGCACGGCCATACAAGGCTTGCCCTAGACGCGCTCGATAATCAAAGCCACCCCTTGGCCAACGCCGATACACATGGTGCACAACGCATAGCGACCTTGGGTGCGCTCTAATTGGTTCATCGCGGCAATGACCAAACGCCCACCACTTGCCCCTAGCGGGTGCCCAAGTGCGATGGCGCCACCATTGGGGTTGACACGTGGGTCATCGTCTTGCAGGCCTAAATCGCGCATTACCGCCAAGCCTTGGGCGGCAAAGGCCTCATTAAGCTCGATGACATCCATTTGCTCAAGGCTTAGACCGGTTTGAGCCAAAACCTTTTGCGTAGCAGGGCTGGGGCCAATACCCATAATCCGCGGAGCCACCCCGGCAAAGGCCATACCCACCACGCGTGCACGTGGGCGCAGACCGTTTTTCTCGGCCATCTCTTTTGAGGCCAAAATCAAGGCACAGGCGCCATCGTTAACCCCCGAGGCATTACCTGCAGTAATGGTGCCATCTGGGCGCACAATGGGGCGCAGGGCAGCCAACTGCTCGAGACTGGTCTCGCGCGGGTGCTCATCGGTATCAACCACGATGGGCTCGCCCCGACGCTGCGGCACGGCTACCGAGACAATCTCTTGGGCCAAATAGCCTGCTTTTTGTGCGGCGGCCGTACGCTCTTGGCTACGCAAAGCAAAAAGGTCTTGATCCTCGCGCGAGATGTTGAAATCATCGGCTACGTTTTCGGCCGTCTCGGGCATGGAATCAACACCGTATTCCTCTTTCATCAAAGGGTTAATAAAACGCCAGCCAATGGTGGTGTCATACACAGCATTGGCGCGAGTAAAGGCGGCACCGGCCTTGGGCATGACAAAGGGGGCACGCGACATGCTCTCGACCCCACCGGCAATCATCAGCTGGGCCTCACCCGCACGAATGGCTCGGGCAGCAGTACCCACAGCATCTAAACTCGAACCGCAAAGGCGGTTAATTGTCATACCCGGTACGGTATCAGGCAAGCCTGCCAACAAGGTCGACATACGTGCCACGTTGCGGTTGTCCTCGCCCGCTTGGTTGGCACAACCATAAAGCACATCATCAACATTGCCCCAATCGACATCGGGGTACTTTTCCATCAGCGCCCGCAGTGGCACCGCCCCCAAATCATCGGCGCGAACAGCAGACAAAGACCCCGCGTAACGACCAAACGGCGTACGCAGCCCATCACATATATACGCATCAGAACTCATCAAAAACTCCTGCTGAGAAAAATATTCAAACTGTAACCTGCTGTCTACAGCATGTAACTAGAATAAAGGAGAAACAGCAATTAAAGCGGATTGTGTCCAACAGTTGAAAGCTTAATCGGCCCATCTAAAAGCAGTAGACAAATTAAATACCCTGCAACATAACTGCTGCAGGGTATGAACAACCGCAATTTGCGCGTTGGGCCCAGCACACTGTTGAAAACATGATTGGGCCACGGCCTAGGCCACTGGCCTGGGCCATTTGCTAGCGCAAGATATTGCTATTAGCTGCCAAAGTTTTCCTCGACAAACTTCCAGTTGACGAGATTCCAGAACTTGTCTAGATACTGTGGGCGAGCATTGCGATAGTCGATGTAGTAGGCGTGCTCCCAGACATCACAGGTGAGCAAAGGCTTGTCATCACCAGTCAGGGGCGTATCGGCATTGCTGGTATTAACAATATCAACACTGCCATCAGCCTTTTTGACTAGCCATGTCCAGCCCGAACCAAAGTTGCCTGCTGCAGCGGTGTTAAAGGCAGTTTTAAACTCGTCAAAGCTGCCCCACTTGTCATTAATGGCCTGTGCCAATGCCCCGCTAGGTGTGCCACCTGCATTGGGTGCTAAGCAATTCCAGTAAAAGGTGTGGTTCCAAACCTGAGCGGCGTTATTAAAGATGCCACCAGAAGACTTCTTAACGACCTCCTCGAGATCTGCAGACTCAAACTCGGTGCCTTTGGTGAGGTTGTTAAGGTTGGTCACGTAGGCTTGGTGGTGCTTGCCATAGTGATACTCTAAGGTTTCCTTAGAAATATGTGGCTCGAGAGCGTCCATAGCGTAAGGAAGTTCGGGAAGTTTAAATGTCATCGATATTTTCCTTTATAAAACTAACTAATCTGTGGTCAACACCACATAACTTTAACGAAAATACCTACTATTTTACAGCAGATTGTGTATTTTTCTTGAAAAAAAGCAAAAAGCCCAGCCCTATCGCTGTACTGACCTTTGCTCGTATATTCTTTAAGTCTAACGCATTTTATTAAAAGACGCCCGAAAGCCCCCACACAAAAAACACCACAAAAGCAAATCGGCCCGCTAAGGGCGGGCCTCATACCACAACGAAACCCCTATAATCTGCCCGTATAAAAAAGCTCTCTACATTGCTCAGGTGGTCAAAATTTAACCAATCTACCGCAAGCCAACAGTGGCTCTCGATCTGCCCATCTTTTACTAGGCAATTATCCACAGCTTCTGTGAGCAACCCAAGTTATCCACAGCCCGCCAATAACCTGCACGGTAAAAACTAGTTATCAAGCCGCTCCGCCATACTTACTTAAACCTACTTAAATAGGCTTAAAGATAGCTTCCTGCTTCACTGAGGCCGGTTTCACT
>Ga0209487_1001547_pt1 | contig 19324 bp, 16 predicted proteins | sample Poulit2012_FD_187524 | JGI IMG/M metagenome (GOLD analysis project Ga0209487, IMG submission 187524) | Agricultural soil microbial communities from Georgia to study Nitrogen management - Poultry litter 2012 (SPAdes) (version 2) | ecosystem: Environmental > Terrestrial > Soil > Agricultural land...
CAATGTTAGTCAGTATATCGTAAAATTATATATACAATTTTAGCGTAGGAAATACACGTAGACGCCTGCGGGATGAAAAGCCTAGGTTAGACCACGTAGTGCGTTAGCACGGAGGGGGCTTACCAGCAATGAAGAATGGTTCCCAATTCTTCAAGCCACCGCGGCAAGCGAAGTGTATTTCCGTAGCGGTAATTATCATAAACGCAAGTAGTTCGCAGTTTGGTTCTACTATGGCAATCGTCTTTTAGAAAACAGTTTTTTTGTCTACAAAGGTGTCAAGGTAGTTATTAAAAGTTGTTAAGTTTGCATTGTTAAACTGTTTGAACTTATTCTATTGATGCGAAAGTTGAGTTATTAGAAATGATATTTTCGGTTTATATATCTTTTTTAAATCAACTTTTTATGGTAGGATTATGTCGAACAATATCAGAATGAGGTGGTAATCATGAGGGTCATTGCTGGTGATCTAAAAGGAAGACGATTGGAAGCTGTTCCTGGTAAACAAACTAGACCAACTTCTGATAAAGTAAAGGAGGCTGCATTCCAAATTATGGGTCCATTCTTCTATGGCGGGAGATGTTTAGATTTATTTGCTGGAAGTGGATCATTGGGAATTGAAGCAATCAGCAGGGGAATGGATTATACCGTATTTATTGACAAGCAATCTAAAGCAATACATACAATTTATAAAAATATAAAAACAATGAATATTGAGGAACAAACTGAAGTTGCACGTATGGATGCGTTTCGTGCGTTACGAGTCACCCAAAAAAACAAAGCTACATTTGATTTAATTATGATAGATCCACCATATGAAAAAATAGATTATCCAAATGTTTTAGAGGAAATTATTAAACAAGGTTTAATTAATGATGGTGGAATGATCTATTGTGAACACGGGACATCTGAAGATCTACCCGAAAATATACAAGGATTACAAGTGATTAGACAAATTAGTTATGGACAAACAACAGGGATTACTATTTACTTAAATGGTAAGCATAAGTCTACTGTTTTTACTGGGGAATAATTTTTAAATGTGGTAGTCAAAAAGGAGTGTATTTGATTGAGTAGGTTAGCTGTATGTCCAGGAAGCTTTGATCCTTTAACAAACGGGCATTTAGATATCATTAGCAGGGGGGCAACTATTTTTGATGAGGTTATTGTCGCAGTTTTTAATAATGCAGAGAAATCCCCTCTATTTTCAGTTGAAGAAAGAATCAATTTAATTGTAGAGGCAACAAAAGATATACCGAATGTAACTGTAGATGCCAGTGAGGGGCTTTTAGTTGATTATGCAAGGAATAAGAAAGCAAATGTTATTTTACGTGGTCTAAGGGCTGTCAGTGACTTTGAATATGAAATGCAAATTACGTCAATGAATAGAAGATTAGACAGAAATATTGAAACTTTTTTTATGATGACAAATAATCAATATTCCTTTCTAAGTTCAAGTATTGTGAAGGAAGTGGCGAAATATAGAGCCGATGTTAGTGATCTTGTTCCACCAATTGTTGAACAAGCTTTAATAAAAAAATTTAAGTAATGAAAAGGGATGTTATATGCAAAATATGGCATCCTTTTTTTACTGAATAAGAAAGCATAACATTTCCAAGTTAGTGGTTATCTATTTTAATACAGCATCGTCTAGTTTAATCGCCCAGCAATTATCAGATCTTTTTGGGAGGGCGAGCAAAACGCAGTCCCACATTTTGGATCTCTTCCTATGATAAATCAACATCAATTCGTTTCACTCGGGTTTGCTATACCATAGCCAGAAGCTCACTAATTTGTATGTCTCTGGACGGGTGCCTTAAGTTCTTGGTTCTATACGTTTAAATATAATGATAGTGGCGATGGCTAAAAAAGTAATTGTAATGAGTGGTCCGATATGTTTAATGAGATCTAAAAGGATTAGCCAATGTTGACTAGTCATGTCTTGGATTACTGGGATTTCTTCAACATTAACAACTTGTCTATCTAAATAAAGTGGTTTAAATAATAAAATCGTTAACAAACTTGCAAAAAAACCATGCAATAACCGTGAAATGAAATAAGGTGTAAATCTAATATCAGTTTTTGCAATAATGCTAGACACTTGGGCTTGCACAGAGAAACCATTAAATCCTAAAATGAAACTAATAACCATTGCTTTTGGCAACATCGTATCAATATTTATTTCCGAAGTCATTTGTGCACCTTGGGTAATTTCAAACATACCCGAAATGATCGGAAGGGCTAATTCTATCGGCAAAGAAAGGACTTGCAATCCATATTGAATTAATGTGGCAATGACCGGAGTAATTCCGATCACCAATAATAACTGTGTAATCACAGAAAACAGGATAATAAATCCACCTATCATGACTAATGTTTTAATTGAATTTAATATTGAATCTCCTATCACTTCACCAAAGGGACGTTTATCATTCATTCTTGTAAGATGCATTTGCCTAATAGCATTTTTTAAAGAAAAATGTGGTTTAATAGATGATTCACTTTTACTTTCAGTAAGTTTTCCGTGATAACGCATGCAAATACCAACTAGAGTGTTACCTAAATAATGACATACTGCAATGAAAAAACCGAGTTTTGCATCATGAAAAAAACCAACTGCAACGGCTCCAAATATGAATAATGGACTTGCATTATTTGTAAATGATATTAAACGTTCAGCTTCAATTCTCGTTAACTGTTTTTCCTCACGTAACCGGGAAGAGATTTTTGCACCTGACGGGTAGCCACTTGCCATACCCATAATCCAGGCAAAACTTCCAACACCTGGAACATTAAATATTGGTCGCATGATTGGTTCAAATAATGTGCCAATAAATGTGACAACCCCAAAACTGATCAAAATTTCTGCTGTTATAAAAAATGGGAGCAGAGATGGAAAAACTATTTCCCACCATATATGTAACCCGCGTAGACTAGCTTCAAAAGATTGATCTGGATATTTAATTAATAAAAATGTAAGTAATAATGTAAAGGTTGCTAGGAAAATTGTTTTTATGATTTGTATCAATATAAAGCCTCCTAAAATGAATATCATAATACTAGAAAATAGGTCCTTCCTTACATCAAATAGTTGAGAAAGCTTCTATGAAACTACATGATGTAGCGGCGTAGCGTAAAATTAGCATTATGAACTCATTATCTAAATAAATGGCTCGTCCTGTACTTCTTTTTCATGTAGTAGTAAAATGACTTTAGTTTCATGTTAAACTTTAATGTGTCTAATAATAAAAAATGAAGTTTGATTAGAGTGATCTATATCAATATACGCATATACTATGCCAATTTATGCTTGAACTTTAAATTGAATATTTTACACCTGAAATTGGGGGGATAAAATTGAAATATACAAAACGGCGTATATTTTATTTTGCACTTATTGTTTTACTGGCATTTACTTTATCAACATTTCAACTGCCTTATTATATTTATAAACCAGGTAATGCAGATCCACTTGATCAAATTGTTGAGGTAGATGGTGGTTCAAAAAGTAAAGGGGATATGTATCTTGTAACAGTTAGTGGTGGTCAAGCGACACCTATACAATATTTATGGGCAAAGGTTTTATCATATCACGAGATTCAACCGCTAGAAGAAGTTAGGCCTAAAGGAATGACTAATGAAGAATATAGACATGCACAATTAAAAATGATGGAAAATTCCCAAGAATCTTCAACTGTTGTGGCATATGAAGCTGCAAATAAAGAAATAAAAATAGAATATAATGGTGTTTATGTAGTTTCAGTTCGAGATGGGATGCCAGCGGAGGGCAAACTTGAGATGGGTGATCATATTTTAGGTATAGATGGTCAGACTATTAATGAGGCAGATGATCTGATCAATTACATTGAACAAAAACAGGCTGGGGATCAAATTAGTTTAGATATTATACGCGATGATGAATCATTAAATATTGATCTTACTTTAGGTACTTTTCAAGAAATGGATAATAAGGTAGGTATGGGCATTGAACTTGTTACAAACCGAAATATTAGTGTCAGTCCAGAACTCCATTTTTCAAGTGGTAATATCGGTGGGCCAAGTGCAGGATTAATGTTTGCACTCGAAATCTATGATCAATTGATTCCGGAAGATTTAACAAAGGGGTACCAAATAATTGGAACGGGTGCCCTTGATTATAACGGAAATGTGTTAAGAATTGGTGGTATTGATAAGAAGGTAGTAGCTGCGGATAAAGCGGGATGTGAAATCTTTTTTGCACCATATGAAGGGGGAGCTAAAAACTCCAATTATGAATTAGCTAAGAAGACTGCAATGGAGATTGGTACGGAAATGGAAATAGTACCGGTGGATACTTTTCATGAGGCAGTGACATATTTAGAAGAATTACCAGACAAATAAACAGTTGATATCTAAAAAATATTAAAAAACCGTCCATCTTTTAATAAAAAATGGGCGGTTCAATTTCTTGTTTTTGTATTGCTTTTCTTTTAGAAGATGAAATAATACTATAATATGCATGACTAGCTCTTTCATCGATTTTAAGCAATTCATAATGTTTCCCACTAAATTGTGTGAGTAGGGGAACATTCAATTTCTTTTTATATTCATTTAAGTATGTTCTTCCAGTATTTGTAAAACCTAATAAACGAATATATGGTACTGATTCATTTTTTTCAAATGCAACTAAATCACTTTTTTTCGTATTCGTTAATATATGAACAAATATCCGTTGTAATCTAGTCCATGTATATCTTTTCGTTTTAATTTTATTCATCCATTGATTAAAAGAAGTAACGTTTTTTGCCTTTTCTTTTATTCGAAATTCTAACCCTTCATCAACACCATGAATATCAGCAAGTTCTTCATTTGACATAGTCATTACCCGATAATGTATAAATGGGAAATAATCTTCCCATTTATGCCATAAAGTCGTTGTATCTTTATACTCTGTAAGCTGTCTGATGGATTCAGAAGGTAATGTTAAAGTTGTTTTTTCCGTTAGTTGATCATTAGTGATTAAATGCTTACGGATACTTGTTGCACTGGCTATTGGATTGTTAATCATTTGATCATGGTAGTCATTTTTTTCCCGTTTAATGGTAAGTGGTTCAATAGGTATATGATGTTCTAAAATCATCCGGACATAGCTAAAGCCGAGAATATTATTTGGTTGTGACAAATCCATTTTAGTAGTTGTTAAACCAATTTTTTCAAGAGAAAGCATACTAGCTTGTGGAAATGACATGCCAAGTTTTAAATTTTCATGTAGAGTTTTTGTATAGAGGGATTCCTTTTCTTTAAATAGATAAAAGCTTGTTGTAAAATCATTAATTAAGCCTGACTCACTACCAAAGCAAATACTAGAAACGCCAATTTCATGGAGTGTTCGAACAGCTCCCTTGGCAAAATTTTGACTACTTTGTACGGCATATGGATAGGGTAATTCTAAAACGATATCAACTCCGCTCGCTAAAGCTGTCTTTGCGCGGTGAAATTTATCAATAATGGCTGGTTCGCCTCTTTGTAGAAATGGACCACTCATTACTGCAATGATACAATCGGCCCGTGAAATTTCACGTGCGGATTGAATATGATATACATGTCCATTATGGAGAGGGTTATATTCAACAATTAAACCACATGCTTTCACAAAAACATCTCCCGTCAAGTTCTTGATTTTATTGTATCAAAAAGTACCTTCAATTTCACCAGGAATGGATAATGATTAAAAAGGTGATTTTGTTGCAAAAAAAAGATTGTAAAGAAAAATTGGTTGACAAATCAAGAAATAACTTTTAAAATAACCTATGGTACATTGGGGTGAAAAAATATGAAGTTGTCATTAAATGAAATTAAAAAAAGAGCCTATAATGAACCTTTTATCTTTAACAAAGAGGTTAATTTGTCTGAACTTGAATCAATGGATAATGATATTCGAAAAATCAAGCCTGTTCGAATAAAAGGACACTGTGCAGTAGATGGTGATCAAATTATTTTCTCTTTGACAATTAGTGGCGAGATGATTCTACCTTGTGCACGCACACTGGTAGATGTATTATATCCATTTGAAGTACAAGAAGTAGAGATTTTTACTACATCTCCTTATTTGAGTCAAGAAGAAATTGAAGATGAAATTCACCCTGTTGAAGGTGAAGTAATTGACTTAATGCCTTGTATAATAGAAAATGTTCTTTTAGCTATCCCTTTTCGGGTATTTTCTGATGATGAGGATGCACTTAACCAAGCTGTTTTACAGGGAGAAGGTTGGGAATATATGCTTGAGTCGGATGAAGAAGAATCTGAAGAACAAGAAAAGACAATTGATCCAAGATTAAAAAAATTACAGTCATTATTGAATGATAACGATAAAGAAGAATAGTTCACTATTTATTTTCTAATCGTATTTAAAGGAGGTGTAGGTTCATGGCAGTACCTAAGCGCAGAACATCCAAAAAAGTCACTAGACAAGGTCGTACACATAAAAAGTTACACATACCTGGAATGGTAGAGTGTTCAAATTGTGGTGAATTAACAAAACCACATCATGTATGTAAATCATGTGGACATTATGATGGTAAAGAAGTAGTAAGTAATTAATTAAAAACAGGTCACTTAATTGTGATCTGTTTTTTTATGAAATAAAAAAGTATAACCTTTTCAAACTGTGGCTAATTTTTTAAGGCAACATTGTCTAGCTTAATCGCCCAACGACTAACAGATCTTTTGATGGAACGATCGATGCTCGGCCTTAAATTTTAAAGCCCTTCCTACGATACAATTAACTTCTGCTCCTTCCGTCACTGTGTTATCCTGTCTAGGTCAAAAACTTTTTAATTTGTATGTTGCTGAACGATTGTCCTAGGCGTCGTATTCTAGTTTTTGTCGCTTATATTAAATAGTCATAGGAAAATAGTAAACAGTTATTCTATCACAAGTACTTTCTGCATATATTGATCATAAATGTATAAGGAGGCTAGTGATGAATACGACACGTCAGGATGCATGGACAAAGGATGAGGATTTACTGTTGGCTGAAATTGTTCTCCGCTATATTAGAGAAGGAAGGACCCAGTTAGAAGCATTTAAGGAAGTTGCGAAACAACTTTCAAGAACATCTGCTGCTTGTGGATTTAGATGGAATGCTACTATTCGTAAACAATATCAACATGCAATTGAATTTGCTAAGGCAGCTCGAAAAGAGAATAATCCAAATGGTTTATTGAATCCTATGGAACTTGAAAATAGTGATGGAACAGATCCGATAGACACGGCGATTCTCTTATTAAAGAAGATAAAATTTACAGCATCAGACCAAGAGACAATAGGTCAAAAGAAAGAGAGTAAAGAAATTAAACAATTAGAAGAAGAAAATAAATATTTAAAGGAACAGCTAATCCGCTTTGATAATGCATGGGATGAAATGGGGAAACTGTGGCATTGGGTAAAAGAGAAAAATAATAAGCTTGAAAATCCTAAATAGGAAATCATACTTATTTTAAAAATATATAAGCCATGAATATTGCGAATAATATTCATGGCTTATATATTTTTGAAACTTTTCTATCATAAGTTCCAGCATTAACAATCCAATATTTTTCAAATAGTAAATACATAACCAGCATAAAAAGACAATTACTAAAAACGCATCTTAGACACATTTGAAACAAACTACGAACTACCTGAATTCAGAATAACCTACTGGAAGAACCGCAGTCCAAATACCTCTTCGCTTTCCGTGGGCGCTGGTAAGCCCACTTCGTGCTAACGCACTCCGTGGTCTAACCTAGGCTTTCCTCCCACATGGGTGAAGAATAAAAACCATTCTTCATTAGTCTACGATGTATTTGGACTGCTCCCAGTATGATTGATATTTGATACTCTGTCTGAGAACTAACCATGAAACTCAATCTAGTCTGTGTGAGCGGCGGGCGGTGACTCCTACGGGAAAAGCACGTGTCCGAAGATCAGAAAAGTGATTTTCTTTTCGGAGCTGATGGTACGAAGAATGCACTTCAATTCTTCGCGGCACCGTGGAAAGCATCCGCCCAGAGCGAACACAGACGGCGATAATAGCCAACTAGTCTGAATTCAAGTAATTCACAGTTTATGTTAACAGCGGTTATTTTATTGTCAATTTGGGTAATGTTTCTCCACTTTATCTAATGCTATCAAAGTTAAATGGCAATTTTTATTCTGCGAAAGTTGAGTAATGATTAAAAGGGCTTCTAAGACATTTTGATACAAACTGTTGATGAACTTCACCTTATTCTATTTATTATTGGTAGTTCTATAACTTGACTCTCATTGTGTTCCCCTTTAGTGGGAATAATGTTTTTTAAGATACCATTAGACGATCTTGCGTGCCCAGTTGAAGGGGAATATGTCTCTAGAGGTAACGCAAGACGATCTCGCGTGCCCTCTTGAAGTGGAAAATGTTTCTAGAGGTAACGCAAGACGATCTTGTGTGCCCCCTTGAAAGGAAAAATGTCCCTAGAGGTAACGCAAGAAATTTCCCTTATGCCATTTTGAAAGGATTGGTTTAGATTTTAAATATTTGGATAAGTAAAAATTAAGGTTTAAGTAGATGAAAGGTGTTGACTGTTTAGACAATAAGCGACAAAGGGAATATTCTTTTGTTATAATAAGGAAAAGTTATAGTATGAGGTGTTTTCAAATGAAAATTGGAATTATTGGTGGTGGCTCGATTGGTTTATTGCTGAGTAGTTATTTATGTGATCAACATAATGTTACGCTATACGTTAGACGCCAAGAACAAAAGAAAGTTTTGAATGAAAAAGGTCTTTTTTTATCTGATATGGACGCCCCTTTTTCCATACATACTTTACTTTTAAATGAAATTGAGGAAGCAGATTGTTTCATTGTCTGTGTGAAACAACATCAATTGATAGAAATCCTACCATATCTTAAAAAAGTAAACAATCGGGTACCATTATTATTTTTGCAAAATGGAATGGGACATCTTGAAAAAATACGGGATTTACAAAATGATTTATATGTTGGTGTTGTCGAACACGGAGCCTTAAAAAAATTTGATAATCATGTAAATCATACGGGGAAAGGGAAAATAAAAATAGCAGTTTATCAAGGCAATTCAGAAACAGTTGCAACTTTAACTAAAAAATTAAATCAAACCCTATTTCCTGTTGAAGCCTCCACAGATTGGAAGGAATTACTTACAAAAAAATTAATTGTAAACGCAGTAATCAATCCTATAACAACTATATTTAATGTTCCTAATAAAGAAATACTAACCAATTCCTATATATATAATCTAGCTGAAAAGTTATGTTATGAAGCTGCTATGGTACTTCATTTAGACTACAATACTCAACTTGAAAGAGTTAAAAAAATAGCACATCAAACTGGCGAAAATATCTCATCAATGTTAACTGACATAAAAAAGGGAAGACAAACAGAAATTGATGCAATATCAGGATATTTAATTCAAAAAAGTAATTGTGAAATTCCATATACATTTTTTGTTTATAACAGTGTAAAAGCTATAGAATTTATGAATGGGATTGGTAAAATAAATGGTTAATTATATAAGTATGATGATTGCCTTTCTCATCACCTTTCCTTTTATTCCATCAGTATTTGTCTATAAAGTCAGTAATAAAATTGTACATCATAAATTACGGGCATTACATATTGCAATTGACTGGACGACAATTCTATACATATTAGCTACTTTAAAGATATTAAATAATATCTTTGATCAACAATTTATAGGAATTATTTTTGTTTTTATGTTATTTCTTTTAACAATAATAATTATTAGGCAATGGAAAATGAATACAGAAGTGTTATTCAACAAAGCTATAAAAATACTTTGGAGATTATGTTTTCTTATTTTCTTATTTATCTATATAATTTTAGTTATTTATGGAATTGTCGTAAGGATCATTTTCTAATGGATATGTCATGCGTTTAGATAGTGTTGAAACAGATTACATGAAATCTCTTGTATTATTATGTACAATACGTATGGATGAAAATTTAATGACGATTTAATTTTGATTAAATAAAGAGAGTAAGCTATTAAAGATTATTCTTCATTAAAATTGATTGAGTGATTAGTTCTTTAAAAGGAGCAACATGTCTATGCGGATTGATCCAATACAATTAGAAAAAAAGAGTTTATTAATAAATGATTATGAAAAACATGAACAAAAAATTATGGATTTCTTTGATTATTCTCCGATACATGATTACGAAAAAAGAGTAATTGATATACAAAATAGAAGTTTTAAACGGAAACAACTAACAGAAGTATTACAGAAGGTCAACGAAGGGTGGGATGCACCACCTTCAACAATGGCAAACATTAACCGATTAAAAAGTGAAGACAGTGTTGTTGTGATAGGTGGACAACAAGCCGGATTAATGACCGGACCACTTTATTCAGTGAATAAAGTAATCTCAATTATTCAGTTTGCCAAAAAGCAAGAGGAATGCTTAGGTATACCAGTTATTCCAGTGTTCTGGATTGCTGGTGAAGACCATGATTATGACGAAATAAATCATGTTTTTTTTATAGGAAATGAAAATTTAGAAAAACATAGTCTTGGTCAACAGGTAAATGAAAAGCATTCTATATCTGATATTAACATTGACAGGATACACGCAAATCAATGGTTGGATGAATTATTTATACAATTGAAAGAAACAAAATATACAAAAAACCTATATGAAATTGTTAAAAATTGTTTAGATCAATCAACAACATATGTTGATTTTTTTGCAAGACTTATATTTCAATTATTTCAAGAGGAAGGACTTGTTTTGATTGATTCTGGTTCACCAGAAATAAGGTATTTAGAAAGTGAGTATTTTGTTCAATTAATTGAAAAACAAGCTGACATTTCTAAAACTGTATATGATTCATTTCACCAACTCACACAATTAGGATATTCAATTTCTTTAGATGTTGAATTAAATGATTGCCATCTTTTTATATATGATCATGGAGAACGTATATTACTTGAAAGAAATGAGTTTGGCGAATGGATAGGGAAACAAAATGAAATTAAACTGACAACAGAGGAATTGCTCGATATTGCAAAAAACACGCCAGAACTACTTAGTAATAATGTTGTATCACGTCCGCTTATGCAGGAACTTGTATTTCCTACGTTGGCTTTCGTTGGTGGCTTAGGTGAAATAAGTTATTGGTCTGTTTTAAAATCGGCATTTCACTCACTAGAGATTAAAATGCCACCAGTCTTACCAAGATTATCATTTACTTTTATTGATAAAAATACGAAAAAGAAATTAAGGAAATTCGCAATTGATGGTGGTTTTGCAGTAAATCACGGGGTTGATCAACATAAAATAAATTGGTTGGCTGAGCAAAGTCATCCTCCACTTCATCAAATAACGGATCAACTAAAACAAACAATTAATGATGCACATCGACCACTTCGGAATCTTGCAACTGAAATTCGGTCTGATTTAGGTCAATTGGCAACTAAAAATTTAGAATATCTGCACAGGGATATTGATTTTCTAGAAAAAAGAATTCAAAAAGCTATAGAAGAAAAGTATCACAATGAGTTATTGATCTTCAATCAGATTAATTTGACACTTTTTCCAAATCGTGGACTACAAGAGAGAGTTTGGAATCCACTTCTATTGATTAATGAACATGGGGTAGATTTTCTAAAAAAACTAACGAATGAATCTTGTTCATTTAAAGAAGATCATTTTTTAGTTTATATCTAGTTTTTAATGATCCACCACTTTTCACCACTAATTTAATAAAACATATATAAAGCTATTAAAATTCTAGTTTTACCAATAAGAAAACAGTTAGTAATTACTGGGTTCTAAAGAATCCTAACTACTTTTTCTTACTTCATGGTAACCTGGGTTTTTAATAGCTTTTTTATTTTTATTATATAGAAAAGTAAGGAATTACAAGAAATTAAAAAAACTTTAGAAATTAGGTGGTGAATTGTGGGGGGATGTGGTAATATAAAAATATGAAACTAGGAGGCACATATTATGTTCATGGGCGAATTTCAACATAACATTGATGTAAAAGGAAGAATCATAGTTCCTGCTAAGTTCCGTGAAGGACTTGGTGAGCATTTTGTTGTGACTCGTGGACTTGATAAATGTTTATTTGCTTATCCTATGGACGAGTGGAAAATTTTGGAGGAAAAACTTAAAAAACTTCCCTTAACTAAAAAAGATGCTAGAGCATTTACCCGCTTCTTTTTCTCTGGAGCAATTGAATGTGAAATTGATAAGCAGGGAAGAATAAATATTCCACAACCTCTAAGAAATTATGCTTCTCTTGAAAAAGAATGTGTTGTCATTGGGGTTTCTAATCGAATTGAACTTTGGGCGAGTGATAGTTGGAATGAGTATTTTGATGATTCAGAGGAATCTTTTGCAGAAATTGCAGAGAATTTAATGGATTTTGATATATGATGACAGATGTTGGTAGGTGAAGGTCTTGTTTAACCATATAAGTGTATTAAAAGATCAAGCAATAGAAGGACTGCAGATTAAGCCAAATGGTATCTATGTTGATTGTACTGTAGGTGGTGGAGGGCATTCACTTGAGATTGTATCAAGACTTAATAATGAAGGTCTACTTATAGCATTTGATCAAGATATAGATGCGTTGGCAGCTGCTAAGGAGAAATTACAAGCCTATAAAAATAAAGTTATATTCGTTCATGCAAATTTTCGTAATATTGAAGAACAGTTAAAAATACATCATATTGATCATATCGATGGGTTCTTGTTTGATTTAGGTGTATCTTCTCCACAGTTTGACAGGGGAGACAGAGGGTTTAGTTATCGATATGACGCAAAACTTGATATGCGCATGAATCAATCAGCAGAATTAACGGCTTTTGAAATTGTTAATAAGTGGCCATATGAAGATTTAATATCTATATTTTTTAAATATGGTGAAGAAAAATTTTCTAAACAAATAGCTAGAAATATTGAAAAAACACGTATGACTAAGGAAATTACAACAACACACGAGCTTGTTGAGATTATAAAAGAAGCGATCCCAGCTGCTGCACGTAGAACAGGTGGACATCCTGCTAAGAGGATTTTTCAAGCGTTAAGGATAGCGGTTAATGATGAGCTTGATGCATTTAATGATGCACTTCATCAGGCAGCAAGAATTATTGCTATTGATGGAAGGATAGCGGTTATTACATTCCATTCATTAGAGGATCGATTATGTAAACAGGTATTTAGAAAATGGAGCACAAGGAAGCCTGTTCCAAGAAATATGCCAGTTATTCCAGAAGGACATGAAGCTCCATTTAAATTAATTACTAGAAAACCGATTATCGCTAGTGAAGGCGAAGTTGCAGAAAATCGGAGATCACGTTCAGCTAAACTACGAATTATTGAAAAAGAGTCAAAGTGGGATGAAGATTTTTCCTATGGAACAAATAGCATTAATCAATAACTACATGAAAGGATGGGAACAATAATGAATACAAATCATGCGAGAAAATGGGAATATACATCATCAGCTATACCAAAACAAGAAAAACAAGTAGTTGTAAAAGTTCGTAAACAAAGTTGGATTACAAAGGGCGAGAAGGTCCTTTATTCCATTGTAGGCATTGGATTAATTATTGCATGTGCATTTATTGTCTCGTATTCATCATCCACATACACATTAAATAAAGATGTTCAAACATTAGAAAATACTGTTCAGACCCAACAGGAGTCAAACAAATTGTTAATGTATGAGGTAGAAAAGTTGAGTTTACCTGAAAGAATTACTAAAATAGCTAAAGAAAATGGTTTAAAAATACAAGATGCAGAAGTAAAACATGCACAAGGCTTTAGTAATTAAATGATTCAAGTCCATTTCATACATAGTTTACAATTCTCACAAAAAATATAGTTAATGGATTTATCGCGACCCTGTTAAATATACATTTGCATTGATACTTCCTGATCTATATATTTTAGTGAACTAGCAGAATTTGTAATTATAAAGCCCATTCATAGCAATTAACGATTAAAAGTTAACTAATATTTGGGTTAATTTTAAATGTTATTGGTGTTGAATCTAGATAGGTGGACAAAAGATGAAAAATAAAAAAACCAACATGGTTGCAGGTATTTTTATGGTGCTTTTTATTGGTGCTTTTCTGATTGTTACAGGTAGATTTTTATATATTCAAGCTTCGGGGGAAGTAGCTAATGTTTCGTTGGCCGATTGGGCAAAAGAAAAGAGAACTTCCACATATTTTTTAAATTCCGAGCGTGGGAAAATTTTTGATAAAAATGGTATGACATTAGCCTATAATAGATTAACCTATCGTTTATATGCAATTATTGACGAAAAATATACTGTTAATAAAAAAGATCCAAAACATATTGTTGATCCCAAAAAAACTGCAGAACTATTAGCCCCCATACTTGATGTGGATGAGGGGTTTATTTTGGAGCGTATTGAAATCGGCTTGAAGGCTACACCGAAACGATTTCAAGTTGAATTTGGAAATGCAGGAAAAGAACTCTCGCAAGAAAAAAAGGATGAAATAGATGCCCTAGAAATACCTGGTATTAATTTTGAGAATGAACCTATTCGTTATTATCCTAATGGAATGTTTGCTTCACATATACTTGGGTTTGCTAGAAAAGAAGCAATAGAATTGGATGGCGAAGAAGTTGAAGATGTCATTGGTGTAACAGGAATTGAAAAAGAAATGAATGACATGTTAAGTGGTAAGGATGGATATATTTCTTATGAGCGTGATCGTTATAATCGAAAATTGTTAGATCCAAATGAAATTGTCCAAAAACCAATAGATGGTCATGATGTCTATTTAACAATTGATCAAAAAGTGCAAACATTACTTGAAGATGTGATGACGGAAGTGGATGAAGATTATAGTCCAGAGCGGATAACGGCTATTGTTATGAACGCCAAAACAGGTGAAATTATTGCAATGAGCAATCGACCAAGTTATAATCCGAATGATCCTGCTGACGTACAAAATTGGTACAATGATGCAATTTCAACTCCATTTGAGCCTGGATCTACTGTTAAAATGTTTACGTGGGCTGCTGCTATTGAGGCAGGGGTTTATCAAGGTGATGAATATTTTAAGTCCGGAAGCTACTTAGCAAACGAGAGATTGCAAAAAATTAATGATCATAATGGTGGTAAAGGTTGGGGATCTATTACGTATGATGAAGGATTTGCGCGCTCATCTAATGTAGCTGCATCCAAACTTGTTTGGGAAAAATTAGGTACAGAGAAATACTTAGAGTATTTAGAGGCTTTTGACTTTGATAAAGAAACAAATATTGATTTGCCTGGTGAAATTAAAGGGCAAATTTTATACAATTGGCCTCAAGAAAAAATTACAACGGGTTTTGGTCAAGGAAGTACATTGACACCAATTCAACAGATGAAGGCTGCGACAGCTTTTACAAATGGTGGAGAAATGTTGCAACCATATATCATTAATAAAATTATTGATCCAGCAACCGGTAAGGTAGCCCAAGAGGGGACAAGAAAGGTTGTTGGTGAGCCAATCTCAGCTTCGACGGCAAACCAGGTAATTGAATTACTCGACTCAGTTGTGAATGGAAAAAATGGTACAGGAAAACCATACAGACTTGATGACTATTCAGTCATTGGCAAAACTGGTACAGCAGAAATACCTAATCCGACAAGAGAAACAGCATATTTACGAGGCCATGGCAATAATATTTTTTCTTTTTTAGGAATGGCTCCTAAGGACGATCCAGAATTGATTATGTATGTTTCTGTCAATCAACCTAAATTACCTGTTAATGAATCGGGTTCTGCGCCAGTTTCATATATTTTTAAAAATGTAATGGAAAATAGTTTGAAGTATTTAAATATAACTCCGGACAAAAATGCTCAGGACAAAATTAGCACCATCGAATTACCAAAAATAGTTGATACAAATACAACCAAAACGAAGGAGTTATTGATTGAAAATGGATTAAAGGTAACGGTTGTCGGCAAAGGTGAAAAAGTGACTAAAGCAAGTCATGGAAGAGGTCAAAAAGTATTTAATAATGATCATATTATTTTATTAACTGACAAACCAACAATGCCTAATCTAAAAGGTTGGTCATTACGAGATGTTCATAAATTAGCGGAACTTGTCGGATTACAATTGGAATCAATTGGTAATGGCTATGTAGTTACTCAAAGCATTAAAAAAGATACAAAAATAAAAAAAGATGATTATTTAGGAGTTGAATTAGAACTTCCTAATGTGGTGAATCAAGAAGCTAATAATAATGAAGAATAAGATCCTCATTTAATATAACAAATTTCAAAATTTTGATTTATAGCTACCCCACTTATTGATTTTACTTTGGTTAAATCATGTGGAGTGGTAGCTATTTATTGTAAAATCAATATTCATTCAATCAATAGAAACAATCGATATAGTAAAAAAATTCGTTTGTTAGGCTATTGATTGTTTTTTCTGTTTAAACAATATAGAACAATGGTCTATTCGTTTATTAAATTCATATAGTTGATACAAGCCTACCTATTGAAAAGGGGATGTGGAATGAAACATATATCAACAATGACTGTAAAAAAACGGATGATTATTGTTTTTTTATTTGGATTGTTTATTTTTTTCATCATTGATATTCGCCTTGGTTATGTGCAATTTATTGCCTCTGATCAATTAACTGAACGGGCAACAGATTTATGGAGTAGAGATATTGTATTTGAGCCCGACCGCGGTTATATATTAGATAGTAATGGGGATATTTTAGCGGAGAATGTTTCAGCACCTTCTGTTGTTCTTGTTCCTAGACAAATTAATGAAATAGAAAAGACGGCCGAAATCATCGCGGACATATTGGAGATGTCTTATGATAAAGCTCTTGAATATGTAACGAAAAGTGCATCAAGTGTAAGTATTCACCCAGAGGGAAGGAAAATATCAGAAGATAAGGAAGAATTACTAAGAAAGCTCAATTTAGATGGAGTTTATCTAGCTAAGGACTCTAAACGACACTATCCATATGGAGATTATTTATCACATGTATTAGGATTTACAGGGATAGATAATCAGGGTTTAATGGGATTAGAGCTTTATCATGATGAAAAATTAAAAGGAAAAAAAGGCAGTTTGTCATATTATTCTGATGCTAAGGGTCGTAGAATAGATCGCATAGCGGATATATATGATCCGCCACAAGATGGCCTACATTTAAAAACAACTATAAATTCAAGTGTACAAGCCATCATGGAAAGGGAACTGAATTTGGCTGTATCGAAATATAATCCTGATGGTGCTCTGGCTATTGCTCTAAATCCTAAAACAGGAGCAATTCTGGGAATGACTACACGTCCCAATTTTAATCCAGAAAAATATCAAGAGGTGGATGCAAATATATTTGACCGAAATTTACCGATTTGGAGTACATTTGAGCCTGGATCAACATTTAAAATTATCACATTAGCTGCAGCCCTGGAAGAGAATGCAATAGATTTAGAAGAAGATCATTTTCATGATCATGGCCATATGATGGTAGGTGGAGCTAAATTAAGATGTTGGAAAGCCGGTGGACATGGTAGTCAGACTTATTTAGAGGTCGCTGAAAATTCATGTAACCCTGGCTTTGTAAATTTAGGACAAATGTTAGGGAAAGAAAAACTATTTAGTTATATTCATAAATTTGGTTTTGGAGAAAAAACAGGGATTGATCTACAAGGTGAAGGAAGTGGTATATTATTTAAACTGGAAAATGTTGGTCCAGTTGAATTAGGAACAACATCATTTGGACAAGGTGTTTCGGTTACCCCAATTCAACAAGTTATGGCCGTAGCTGCAAGTATTAATGGTGGTTATTTATATCAACCCTACATCGCCAAAGAATGGATTGATCCGGTTACAAAACAAGTAGTAGAAAAATATGAACCTCAATTAAAAGATAGAGTGATCTCAGAAGCAACATCTGAGGAAGTTCGTTATGCACTAGAAAGTGTTGTTGCTAAAGGAACAGGTAGACCTGCATATGTAGATGGCTATCGTGTTGGTGGTAAAACAGGTACTGCTCAAAAGGTAGGCCCAGATGGCAGATATTTAGCAAATGATCATATTGTTTCATTTATTGGATTTGCTCCAGCAGATGATCCAGAAATTGTTGTATATGTGGCCATTGATAATCCAAAAGGAACGATTCAGTTTGGAGGGGTAGTAGCAGCACCAATTGTTGGAACAATTATTGAAGATAGTTTGAGAGAAATAGGTGTAGAGCCACGAAGAGACGGACTAGATAAAGAGTATCTATGGCCTGAGCAACCAAAAGTAAATGTTCCTAATTTAATTGGTTTAAATAAAGGGGATTTAACAGAGTATATGACAAACCTATCGATTGAAACTAGTGGTAGTGGTGATTATATTATTGATCAGGCACCAAAACCAGGAGAAAAAGTTGAGCAAGGTGCAAAAATTAGAATTTATTTATCCCATAAAAAAGATCGTGATTCAGACTAAAATTTGATACAATGTATAAAGGTACTGAACCTAATTTAATGAAGTCAAAATGGAGACACGATGTCAATGATAAAATTAACAGAATTACTTTCCATTATCCCTTTTTATAAGGTAAAGGGAAATATTGAAGAGATCCATATTAACAAGATAGAGATGGATCATCGAAAAATAAATAAAAATGATATATTTGTTTGCATACGTGGCTTTACTGTCGATGGCCATGATTATGCTGAAAAAGCAATAGAAAAAGGGGCAACTGTTATTATTGCCGAAAAGGATATGAAAACCTCAGTTGCAACAATTATCGTTCCAGATTCATCTAGGGCTTTGGCATTAATTGCCGCAAGTTTTTATGATTATCCAACAACAAAACTATCTTTAATCGGTATTACCGGAACAAATGGGAAGACAACAACAACCTATTTATTAGAGGCGATATTTAATCAAAATAAAGAAAACACAGGTTTAATTGGCACGATTCAAATGAAAATTGGTGACAAAACATATGCGGTTAATAATACAACACCAGATTCATTGTTTTTACAAAAGACATTTAAACAAATGGTTGATGAAAAAATTGATATAGCTATTATGGAAGTTTCTTCACATGCACTAGATCTAGGACGTGTACATGGTTGTGATTATGATATTGCATTATTTACAAATCTGAGTCAGGATCATCTTGATTACCATAAGGATCTCGATGATTATTTACGAGTAAAAAGTCTGTTATTTGCTCAGTTAGGAAATACGTATCATGTAGGTAAAGGAAAATTTGCGATAGTAAATCAGGATGACCCAGCGAGTCAGTTAATTAAAAAAAG
>Ga0209487_1001548_pt1 | contig 19322 bp, 13 predicted proteins | sample Poulit2012_FD_187524 | JGI IMG/M metagenome (GOLD analysis project Ga0209487, IMG submission 187524) | Agricultural soil microbial communities from Georgia to study Nitrogen management - Poultry litter 2012 (SPAdes) (version 2) | ecosystem: Environmental > Terrestrial > Soil > Agricultural land...
TAACAATTGATAAAGCCCACTACTCTACATCTCGAATGCTCCCCAACAGTTCGTGACAAGAGAAGCAGGCTAAATGATTTGGTGCTAGTTGAATTAATCTTGTAATAACTATTCCATCTTGCTACCTATTGCAAATATGCAACATGGGTATGCAGGGTAATTGCAGAGGTGGGTTTGTAAATGCGTGAATTCGATGATTCGTAAAGTCGTGATTTTTTCAACTATAGCTGGTTAAACTACATCCTACCCAAAGCTACATTAAACACTCAGCTACATCCCACCCTAGCCCTCCCTTCAAATGGAGGGGATATTGTATTGCACAAAACAAAAGTCCCTCTTTGAAGAAGGATTTAGGGAGATGTAACAAAATAAAAACAGCTCCCTACCCTTGCAGGCAGAAAGCTGTTGGTACTTTAACTAGCCTTATTTTTAATGCTTTTTAGCATCATTCTTTTTCTTGGTATAGGGCAAGTAAAAGTTGTTTGGTGCTACATGTTTAAAATACTCTGTAGGATAACGATCTTTTTGACCACAAAACTCATCAGTTCTACTTTCTATAGCTTGTTTTTCTGGATAATTGGTAATAGCGTTTACATAAAATTCATTTTCGATTCTAGTTAAGGTTGTTTCCTCGCCTTTACTATACGCAATGCGGTTTCCAAAAACCAGAGGGCTATTTTCTTTTTGGAACCTTACCGTATGGACTTGGTTATTATTAGGATATTTGTACAAATCACAGTCTCGGTAAATCGTACTATTTATATTATACTCACTGATTACTTTTGCTGTTTTAGGTGGAATAGTAATTATCGCTTCTTCTGTAAATGACACCGATGTACCAGAGGTCCCTGAAGTACTAACATTTTTACTTCCTTGTACTTCATTGCTTTGTAGCAAACCGAAAACATTAAACCCAGCAATAGCCTGTGAAGCAGCTGCTCCAGTACTAACGCTACTAGCTATAGACTTGGAACTAGAAAACGTTCTATTTCTATAATAGTTATGAGCAATACCATTTGCAATAAAAAAGCTTTCGGTTAAATCCATATAAATGTTCTCATCGGTTTTGTTGTAAAATAAGAACCCTATATCCCCTTGATCTGCCCATAAATTATAAGATATTCTACAGAACTCATCTTCATAGACTAAACCCTGGTCTGTAGTTTGCAGGCTCGCATCTGGTTTAGCTTCATATACTTGATAAAAGCTTGTAGAACAAGAGCTAAATAGGATGCTTATTAAGGCAATGAAAAATAATTTTTTAATACTAGTTTTTGTCAAAATAAATTTATTTTAAAGTTAATTGTATACAGTTGTTTAAACTGCTTTGCTAAATATTTATAACTAAACACATGAAATGAAAAATCGTGGTTACGTTATAAAGATTTTCCAACATAACACATTTTTAACATTTATGCAAATGTAAAAGTTAAGGAGGTTTTCACTCCTTACCTTCTATTCATAGAACACCAAATTTTACATATAATAAGTATAATTAAGCCCACTCCTCTACATCTCGAATGCTCCCCAACAATTCGTGACAAGAGAAGCAGGCTAAATGATTTGGTGCTAGTTGAATTAATCTTGTAATGACTATTCCATCTTGCTATCTATTGTAAATATGCAACATGGGTGTGCAGGGTAATTGCATAGGTAGGTTTGTAAATGCGTGAATTCGATGAGTCGTAAAATCTTGAATTTTATTGCAACTATAGCTGGTTAAACTACATCCCTATAAATATCTCATCCAAGAATCTCTGTCATTTGAATTCATAGATTCTAATACTAGAACCCCTCCATTATCCTCTTTTAAAAACTCCCTAATACTATTTTCAACGTCCGTCTCAATTTCTATGACTTTCAAAGGCTCATCTTCTGTTTCTAAAGGATGGGATTTAATCCACTCATCTGCAGGGAAAATAGTTTTAAGAACCATTCCTAAATTTTCAGAATATGAATTTTCACTAGTAAAATCTTCTAAGAAATCTCCTAAATTAGACTCTTGAAGCAACCGATAGTACCTAAACTTTTTAGGTATTTTATTTTCTATTGTTATGGGACCTGAAAATATATTAATGATGCTAACTCTAGACGGATTTATATTTAATTGTGGAATAGTTTCTACCACTTCATAAAATGATTCTCTATATTTTTTTAATTGATAAAAAGGATTAGAATAACTACCGCCTTTCACTTCGGTTCTTACCTTATCCTTAATATTTTCAGAATACCACCTTCCTCTTTCAAAATCATCTTCATTTTCGGGTGTCTGTATAACACCTTCATAATCTTTAAAGTCGACAATTATTAAACCGTTATCGTACAATAAAATAGCATCTGCTCTAAACCTATAAAAATGTTCATTAAAGGGATTTCCTATAAGAATACCACTATAACCGTTTTTCTCAAAAGTATGCTCTATAATATCTACAATTCTTCTAAATTGCTCGTTATCATGGGTATGGTCAGCTCTATTATTTAAAACTTCTAAGCTCATAATGGAACACTTTCGTTTGTTTAAGACTATTAAATTAATAAGCTTGGATATAGCTGTAACGGATAAATTGTAAAACAGACTATCTTTATGGTAAAGACTTCACTAATAATATCAACTTTCCTATATCCAGAATCATACTCAAATATAACAGCACATTAACAATGTTTAGATGTTTTGTTAATTAAAAAGTATTGTATTTTAAACAGTTTTTTTTAATCTAGAATTTGAAAATTAGTTATATCAATCTATTTGACCTGTCTGATAATAATTGAAGAAATTATAATTTTAGGGGAATGAGAAGTCAAGCCTAATCTTTGTTTTAAATAAAGTATTTAAACAAAAAACTCAGTTACCCTTTTTAGAGAATAACTGAGTAAAAATAAATGGGATGTAGATATTAAAGAATTATATAAAAACCGTTTATAGTTTTAAATAACTAAAGTTTTAACTATTACAATTATATGTCAACTCTACCCCCTAAACACCACAATATCAAACTGCCTACATTTACGCTTACTTTGATCATATTCGGCAATTCCAAATCGTCCTAGGGACTTTTGCCAAATATCTAAGCCTCTACCAAGGACTATGCGCCAACCGTTATCTAAGTATAAGGATCGATCGTGTGCTTTATCATCAAACTCATAGGTAAACTCAACGTTTTCCTCCTCTAAGGACAACTTTATATCCTCTAAATACTCTGCGGATTGCTGTAAATAATCCTCCTCGTTATAAGTTATCAAATGTATCTTTAAATCCTCTGCATCTGGATTTTTATTAAGCATTAAAGAAATCAATTCCATTAAATTTCGGAATTGATACGGATGGCGAATATAAGGGTCTTCAATGGTCAGACTCGTAGCCCCAACGAGGTAATCGCCAAACAATGAATTGTATGAAATATTACTTTGATTGTCTCTTATTCGTTTATTAAACTCCCGTAATGGTTTTATAGGCTGTGACGTTTGAGTTGGAATGGATGTAGTTGAAATATTGTCTTCCACAGTTTCCAATTGTTGGCCAGACTCTTCTTTTATTTGTTGTGCAAAAGAAGCTCTACCATATTCTAATTCCTCCAATGTTTGGACGGTATGAACTTTACCTTTATTATCGGTATACTCAAAATTGACTATATCTTCTCTAAAGGTTTCATCCATTTTTTGAAGTTGGAGCTTTACTCTTTTACGACCTTCTATCGCAAACTCAAGCATCATTTTAGCTTCTTCTTCTGTAAACTCTCCATGTGGAAACAAGATTTTTACCAAGCCTGAAAACGTTTTCTCTATAGATGTTTTATCACGCGTGGTTATGGTATTGGAAAGCTGGAAGTACTTCTCAAAACTATTACCAAAATCAATTTTACGCATGTGCTTTAAGACTTCTGCGATATAGTCTACTACAAATCCAAATTCATCGGTAAACAGCTCGTTTCGGAGTTTAGCTACCTCCCATCCTGGAATATAAAGATGCACACGATCTAAGAAAGCCGAATCTTGATACTTCTCAGGTAGTGCAACGAATAGGTGCGTATTTCTCACCATATTGCTTACGCTTCTATCGGTATTTCCAACAAAAGCAAAAGATGCTTCTGCTTGATGTACATCGGCTCCACGTGAGAAGGATTTATTAGCCATATAGTTCTTCATAATATCAACTAAACCTTGATCTACACGCTTGTTTTTCCCAGCAAATTCATCGTAAGCGACAACATCCCAATAACCAACTAATCCAATATTCCCAGTAGCATTGTTTACGAAGAGCTTAGCTCTGGTAACTTCCCCTCCCGACAAAAGTATACCGTGTGGTGACATTTCTGAGTAAATGTGGGATTTACCCGTTCCTTTTGGGCCTAATTCGATTAAGTTAAAGTTGTTCTCTGTAAAGGGAATCAACCGAGCTAGTTGAATCAATTTTGATCTTTCGGTAAACTCTTCTGGATTTAGACCTATGGATTGCATCAAGAGATTCATCCATTCTTCTAATGTAAAGTTCTGCCGTTGTTTTTTATAATCTTCTAAATTAATATTCGATATCTGAATAGGTTTTATCGCATCAATAACCCATGGCAAGGTATTGCGATCGTCTACTACTTCATACCGAACGTCTATTAAAGACCACACCCCTTCGGATAACAGCTTTTTATTGTTCTTAACTATCGAAGTGCTTATGGGAATTCTTCTAAGGCCTAAGTTGCTAAAAGAAGCTTCATAGCGATCCAGACGGTCGTTTAGAGTAACCATCATTTTATCGATGATACGATAACTTCCTCTTTCACGAATATTAGATTTTATCATCTCGGCCTCGTCACGATGCACGAAGTGTTGTGCAATGATTTGCTGCACCTTTTCTATTCCAAATTCTATAATTTTCTCATCGTCTGTAGAACAATGTTGGCCTAATAAATACTCTAATACATAAGTTGGAACCACAGCATTTCCTTTTAAATGCTTGGTTAAATCTTTACGCACTACCGAACCTGGGTAATGAGCTAATATTTTCTCGTTAAACGCCATATCAAAGGGTATTATGTGTCTTTAAAAAATGTCTAAATCACTCATTTTAATCTTAATCATGGTATTCAGTACCGGATTTAATCGATCTTTATCTGATTTCCTAAATGCTTTTAAATAGCATAGATTTAATCCAGCGCCCTCTTCGGTTAAATCCAAACGGATATCGAATTGACGTTCCGATGCATTTTCCTTAATAGAGTTAAAGTGTATTTCGGTTTCTGTGGACACTAAATTTTGATCTACACTATATAAACCGAAAACAATATTAGAAGGCTTATACTTCTCGCCTACCGCTTCACTTTGTAAGAAACTAAACTTGGTAGTACTGGTAGTAATAACCGCTGTGGTGTCGACTCGAACAAATGCTACTTCGACGGCACTATCCTGGTTTAATCTTTTTAGTTGAAACACAGGTACTACAACTTCTTGCAAAGAACATCCACCGTGAACAAACTGCACCCCATAATTGCCTTGTTTTCTAAAGCGATTTATGGATTTAGGCATAATCACTTTTACATCTGTCTCCATGTTTGTTGTAGCAGACAATGGAATCTCATAGGTATCGGATGATGTATTTTCCTCTTGGGTTAAATAGAATCGAGCGTGCTCTTTTAATGTTTGATTTAGTTTAGGACCAGGTTGCGACGTGGCTTCTGATATTTTTTGGTGGTTATACAAGAATCCGTGATCGGCAGTTAGTAAAACATTTGAAAACCCATAGGTATCATACAATCGTTTTATCAAGGGAACTAATTGCTCAATACATTGTTCGGATGCCAATAAAGTATGGTATTCTGATGCTCTTTTATCACCTATATTATCCATCCAATCGTGGTAAATATAAACCGTGTTTTTACCTCGAAGTAATTCTCTACCTTGGCTTTTGTTGAGCTTATCGAACTGATCAAAATTGATTGTTATCGCATTTTCATCGGCTAATTGCAGAATTCTCTCACGATTGGTACTAATCGTTTTTATTCCATCGATACTGTAATCAATATTATCTTCGCTTATTTCTGGGGTGATCCCTTTATTAGGCAATAGGTTGGACATACCTAAGCTAGTATACGAAGGGATAGAAGACAGCATTGGGACAATTTCTATTTCGTTTTGAACATCTTCGTCTAGTTCGTTTAATAAATCATCGGCTAGCTCGTAACGAAACGCATCGGAAATAATAACCACTCTTTTTGTAGTAATAGGCTCTACAAACTCTTTGTAAAAATCGTATTGTTTTACAAAACTTGATTTTTTATATCGATCGGAATGGTTTACTAACTCTTGTACCCAAGGGTTGTTTAAATCTATTATGTACTGGTCGTAGGTATTATTAAGTTTTTCAAACAATTCGGCAAACTTTGGGAACTTATCACCATGAAATTGTTTGAAAGCAATAAATGCTCTTCTATAGTACAAATCTAATTTATATAATTCTTTGGTATAGATATCAAGATATTCTTCTACTCTATCGAAAACCAAATCGCCATTGTTGTTCTTTAAATTAAAGAAGCGAGCAGCATAAACCAAAAACTCCATTTGTGGTTCAAACCCTTCAAAGTCATCAGGATTATTTTTCCAGCTACCATACTTATCTAACACCTCTTTTGGATTTAGTAAAACTAGCTTTACTATATTTTCTAAAATAGACTTTTGTACTTCCTTAATGCGTAACCCATAGCTTTTGTCGGACCCGTAGGCTTCAATTATTTTGTCGGCACGGATTTCTTTTCCTAAGTTTTTGAGTACGTCTTCTAGAGATCGTGCCTTATAGCGATGGCCAGCCCAATCTTCGAAGAAGTAATGTATCTTGGTTTTTACCGTGTTATCTTTTTCTTTATATCGAGCATAAAGATCTTCTGGGATAGTATTGTCTATATAATACGTTAGTGCATTATATTTTATCTTCTGAAATAAAATCAAAAGACTATCATAATCTATGGCTTCTACTTCAAGGCCTAGCACGGAATATAATTCCCTAAGAAATAAATCTTTTAAGCCTGCTTTTTCAATCTTTTCTTGAGCTTTTTCCCATTCTTTTTCGCCCTTATTTAGGGTCTCGAAGGTTTGTATTATATTCAAACTGGAATCACCTGGACGTGTTTGTTTTAAAAGAATGGACAGTACTGCAACCCCTAATTTATCGGCATTAAATGGTTTGTCTGCAAAGAAAGGGCTTAAGCTCTTTTCGTTTTTCTTGCTTCGCCAATAAGGTTTATAACGACGTATTAAATCATGCTCTTGCCTAGGAATGCCATACCGCTCCATAATCCCAGTAACTTCATCTATAGCCAAAACATCTGCAGCTAATAAAAGATCGGTTAAAGGATAGTCGCGAAATTGATGAGTTTGGGGTTGTTTAAACTTATGATACAACAGAATGTTTTCCTCTTCCTCTCGAAACTCTACTTCGTATTTGATTTGGAAGTAATTATCGGAAACGGTTAATACTTTAAACGCTTCGCCCTTGTAGTTATGCAGCTCTTCCTCGTAATCGGCATCTGGATCAAAAAGGAACAATAACGAGTAGTCTATTTCCTTAAACTTTTCTTTTATTTTATCGATGATTGTCATTTATTACCTAAAATTAAAATCTTGTTTTAGTACTCCCTTCTATAATTTTCTAAAGATGCAAGATATGGTTTACCACTTATCTGGTTCCAAAACGCACAAAAGCGGTGCTTACCACGCTAAGTCCTTTTATCTTTTGGATAAATCTTAGATTTGGTAACCCGCTTTTTAATTTGCTTCTGCTCTTGTACAGCTAGCGCAGTTGAATTCTTTTCCTCCTGTACTTTAAATGCATTCAAAACATATAAAGCATCTAAAATACGAAGTAGCTTTAGTAAGTTACTCAAAGAAATGCTTTCGCCCCGTTCCAATAAACTAACTGTAGAACGGCTTAAAACAGCTCTTTTGGCTAACTCTGCTTGAGTGATTTGCAATTCTATCCGTCGTTGGGTAATGAATGTCCCAATTTCTGATAGGATTGCTTTATCACTTAAACTTGTTATGTATGATTTTTCACTCATATAGCGCATTAACTTCGCTAATGTAGGAAATTTCACACAACATTAAAAGCTTCTTCCCTACAGTCTTGCTACTGCACCTTTAAAGAGTTTGTAGTTTTCGGCAACGCCATCGTCTAAATCGAAAGTGATTTGATCGTTTGCCATGCCTTTTAACACTTCATCGTATTCTCGCATTTCAATAATATGCTTACGCAGCGTGTCTAACTCTCGTAGTTCTTGTCTAGTTAAGTTGGCTTCATTTGCCTCAAGGTTTTCCACTACTTCACGAACATGTTTTTGTTGTGGATGCAAATAGTTTTGTCGTATTTTTTGTACGGTATAAGCATCCATTCGGTGCATATAGACTAAGACTTGAAACGCCGAACGATGCGGCAATCTTTGATTAGAACTAAATAGCCAGTAAATAGGTTTCTTGCCATACACGTTTCCTTTTATATGGTATTGTTTCCAGAATCTATCTGACAACCATTTTTCTAACGACATACCTAAACTATTGTTGATAAAGTTCAGGTTTTCGTTTTGCGTTTCTTCGCCCCAAATATGATATACCAGATTTTGGATTTGCTGTAAAGCATCATCACGGAAACTGCTGGCACTGCCCATAATAGGCAGAATAGCATCGTCATCTATAGTAAACTTAAATGGTAAGGCTACATTCTCTACTTGATAAGCTTCTAGTTCCTCGGCAGTAGGATTAGGATGCGCTATGTGTAAACCTGGTTTGTCTAAACGATAACGCCCAAAAATAACCCCAATTAAATAGGACAAGAATTGCTGGATAACAACGTCTGATTGAATTGGCAAGTCAACTTGTCCTTGTGCTCTAAAAGATTCTTCTAAGTCTTCTAAATCACCACTCTTAATTTCATCTTGTAGAATGGTGATGTCTTTTAAAAGAACTTCAGGATTTAACTCATCTTGCAATCCATAAATATCAATGAAAATACGGTTGAGTTCCTCTTCATTTTTGTGTAATTGGAAGAAGTCTTGGGTAGCTTCAACTTTCCAATTTTCATAGGCATCTTGCAAAGAATTAGCCTGTTGTTTAATTAAAGGGTTTTCTTCAAAGTCCCAAGATGATTCTCTTGAATCCCAATCTCTTTTAGAAATAACAATTGAATTGTTAGCCTTTTCTAATATACTTTGTGGAATGCTATCTCTATTTGTAAATGGAATTTTATTTATATACCCAGGATGTAAATTAATTGTTGGATTAATCAATTCTAAGATTTTATCTGGTATTTTAGAATTCAAATAACCTAATAAAACTAAATCAGATTGATCATTATTTGTTTGACAAATACCTGATGCAGCATCATATAGAAACCCATTATCTATCAAACGAAAAGAATTAGATGAAGTTGTAATTACGTTCCAAGATATTCCAGACTTAAATATTTTATCTAAATTAAAATTAGTAGCCCGTACTCTTTTACCATCGTCTGTCAAAGTATTTCTTAAAAGGAATCCATCATTCTCCCAGTTAACTACAGAAAAATTATCTCCATACCATTTTTTATACCCTTTTCCCTTAGCATAAGGAAACCATCTATTTTTGGATAACTTAGCATCCTCACTATTTGTATAATCATATCCTATTCTTGTAAAATCAACTTCATACCAGTATCGAACAAAATAGGCATTATTAGCTGTAACCATACCTTTAGAAATCTCAGCAATATCTCCTATTTTCAGATCTTCATCAAATAATTTAATTAAAGTATCACTCATCCAATATGCAATTGGACTTCCTGGAATTTTTTCAAAATTAGATTGATTTATAACAGCATATCTTCCATTATCCTTTTTAGGATAAATAAAAGGCTCGTTTTTGTCTGTATCTATATCATTAATAGTTAAATACGAATACTCTCCTTTTGGTCTTCTTTTGGAATTCTCAAGTACCATCATATTTGTTCCAAAAGCAATACCTATTATATGCCATCCGAAATGTCCTAATCCTAAAATAGAGTAATTTGATAGAATATGTTTTCTTAGTTTTTCATAAGAAGAAAGAAACATCCAGCTTTCCATTGTTATGCACGACATCAATGCATTTTCTCTTGTCATTTGCATCATTTGTTCAATAAAGACCGCGAACAAATCAGATTTAGAAATAGGATAATGTTTATTCAAGTATTCCTTTAACTCTGCATTCATATTCTTCTGTCCCATATACGGTGGATTGGCAGCTACTCCAGCATACCTCTTGGTCATAACCAAAGCTACTTCTATGTAGTCTTTTAGCGTTTCCCATACGGCTTGTTCTTGCAAGTCTAAAAGACTTTCACGAGAATGCCAGTCTGTATACTTCTCACTTAATACCTCTTGGGCTTCTTGAGACAGGTTTATTTTTAATGCTGCACCAATGTTTTTTCCTTGACGCAATTCCTTAAACGCATTATATATTTCGTTTACGTGTTGGTTGTCGGTTAAGAGCTCAATGTCTTCACTAACAAAACTACGCTCTTCTGGAAATACATAGTTATGTGGTAGCAATAGATTTTCTTGGTTTACAAAAACTCTTCCTTCGCCAGATAAACTTTCTTCAAGTAGCTGAGCGGATTTTAATAGCACGGCAAAACGTCCTAATTGCATCGCGCGGGTGTCAATGTCTAAACCGTATAAATTATGCTTTAGAATATGTTCTATCGCCATCTTAGCAGTATATCCCTGCTCTCTATACATTTTGAATAACCATTCTAGGCCTACCACCAAAATGTGGCCAGATCCACTTGCTGGATCAATTAATGTGAGTTCATCTAGGTCTTCTATTAAAACATCGTTTTCCTCTTCTTCATCAGACTTCACCAAATACTTCATTTCTTCCTGAAGTTCTGATGTATCTTCAAAATCTAGATAGAGTTTACCAATGGTATTTTGCACCATATACTCTACAATCCATCTTGGCGTAAAAATTTGCGTAGCTGCAGGAATATCTTCTGCTCTTGCTTTTTTATTTTTATTAAAATTCTTAAAGACTTCATCTTTTTTATCGGAAATATAGAACTGGTAAAGCCACCCAATCAGCTCTACTTCCTGAAAAGATTCTTTTGTAATGGTTTCTTCGTCATTAAGCTGGACTAAAAAACCTGTACTACTTAATAAATTCTGTGGGATTAGAATCTCGGTATAATCATCTGGCTTACCAAACACGGTATTTAGCAAAGGATGCTTATGGCAAAAATCTAAGATTAAGATAGCAAAAGCTTCTTCGTCTTTATTATTTAGCAATGCCTCTTGCAAAAGCTTACGTTGCCCAGAATGGGTTACCGTATGATTTCCTGATTTAGCTTGTTGCAATATGGTAGGAATACGGCTCCCTTCCACAAAGCTTACTACTGGATCGATAAACTTATTTTCTTCCAATATTTTAATCGCTACTAGACGGTTAAACCAGGTATAGGCAGCTTCTTCTACTACATCTTGGTAATGCACCTTAGAACCATCTATACGTTCCTGAAGCTTTTCCCATTTACTGTAGGTAGAAGGGTTATCGTAAATTTTCTCTCTAAAAAGAAACCCTCCTCCTACTTCTACAGGTGCCGTATCGGTTTCGCCATTTTCATTAAAGCCCCAAAATAATAACTGGTTATTTACCGCCTCGCATAGGTTTAATCTAGCATTTCTAGCAAACGATTTAAGTGTATTGGTGTTCATGTATTATTTAATGTTTTTTAATATTTTAATAATGTTTCTTACAGTTGTTGTGTGGTAAGCCAGCTATTTTAGTTTAAGAAAATCTTTCCACCTTCATTTTCCTCTAATTTGGCCATTAAATCCTTACGAAGATCCTCTATAAAGTTTTCTATTTCATCGGCTGTGGACAAGGTTTTTCCTAAGCTCTTGGTTGATAAAGAATACTCGACTAATCCTTTTTCGTACTTTCCACCTCCTCCTTCGGCAGCTTTCATTCTTTGTGCTTCTTGTTGCAACTTAAACAAGTAATCTCGTTTAAACTCTGTACTCTTTGCTTCCTTAAGTATTAATTCATTCAGGCTCTTTGATTTTTCCAGCTTCTCTATGTAATAGGATTCATCAGGAAGTATATTGCTATCCTCAAGGCTAAGCTCTTTTTGCATTTCTTTTAATTCAACAAAAATTTCCTTGTATTGTTGAACTACATCGTCTTTAAGCTCTTTTAATCGTTCACGAACGGCTTTTTTAATTCCTCTTTCTAGTTTTAACATCGCTGGGAAATGCAATGCAGGCTCAGTTTCTTCTTTTAAGTAGACTTCTATTTTCTTAACATCATCTTGAAGCGCTTCCTCTAAATTCGATAGATTAAGACTTTCATTTGTTATATAGTCTTTTAGTCCTTCATACCTATTTAAGTTATTATCGACAAAGTCCATAATCCCCATAAAGAAGTCTCTTTGCTCCTTAAGCTCCTTTTGCTGTTTGGTGACCGACGTCATGAACCTATCTACACTTTTAATTTGATAGATAGCAGCTAAATTCGAATGGTAGTCTTTTAATTTAGGACTAAAAGGATATCCTGGATAGTCGTCTTTTGCAGTATTAGCTTTACTTAACTGTGAACCCAAGAAATATTTAAAGTCTTCTATAAGATTGGATACCTCTCTGTTATTTGGCAAACTATAATCAGGAAATATAGTTTGTGTTGCTGCACAGAAATTATCAATTTCTTCTTGGTTATACTCTTTAACTGGTTTAATTTCTATAGAAGAACGCATAGATACATTATTGGCTTTTTTGAAATAGTCTTTTAAAGCCAATTCTTCGTTATACGAAACAAATCTTCTGTGCTGCTTATTTACAATATCGAAAACTATTTTTAAGGTAGCTGTATCTTTCCACCCGTATGGTGGTTTTTCGAACATTTTCACAATCTCGCTCAAATTCATTTCCCCACCTGCCTGTAGAATCTTAGCATCTATTTCCTTCTCAGCTAAATTCAGTTCTTCTTTTATTGAAGGTTTCATTAATGCAGTGTTTATAGACTCCTTGAGCTCCGTACTAGACTTTGGATAGTTATTAGACCAATCATGGTTTCTATATAACTGTTTTATATGGCTTTCTACCATTTCATCATAACGTGCTTTGGGTTGTGAAGCGCTAATTTTATCGGCAGAAATCACCTGTTGTCTTGATGTATAGGATGTTAATCGGAACTGTTTCTCAAACCGCATTTGCAGATCTTTAATCCTTTTCAAATTATCTTGTGCAAATTCCTCGATAGTTTTTACACGATCACCTGTGGCATCAGGACGATTTTCTCTAATAGCCTCAGCGGTTTTGCAATATTCCATGAAGTCTTTCTTAAAGTTCTGATCTCCTGTTAGCCATTCACTAATATTAATATTTAACTCAGAACTCGGTATGTTCATAGCTCGTTGATTTAAATCTGCTAAATCAAAGGTTACGAATCTAATAGTAAAATCTGCTGTTCTTGTTTCTTGTTTATCATCAATCCACAAGGAGGCATTCACATTTCTATTACCAATATTAATATCTTGTCGCGGACTTAAGAACTTTTTTATGAACTGATTGTAAAAGTAAGTGGCGCGAGTATTTGGGTTGATTCTTGTACTCTTTACTATATTGGCAAAGATAATTCCATCATTATCCAAAAATCGATACGTGCCCTCGCTATGCTGTATTATATTCTGGTCTACCAATTGATCTAGTATAGATTGCACCTCTTTATGCAAGTCACTCTTTACTGTTTTTACATTATTGATCAATAGAAAAGAGATATTTTCTATAGTAGCTGGAAAGTTTATTTTTAAGGAATCATCTAGGTTAGAAATCATAAACAACACCCTAATCACCCTTCTTGCAAAAGTTTGTTGATCCGAATTAAATTCTATATTGTCTGCCCGACCTAATATGTCACGTGCATTTGGCGACAAATTGTTACTCAATTGTTCGTTAAAGTAGTCGTCAAATGAGATAAAGTAACCTATTTCTTTATTTTTTCTATTCTTAGCTGTATGGTGTGTGATTCCAAGAATAGACCTTTCTGTGTTTCTTATTCCTTCCCCTACAAATCCAATATTGGAAAAAGATTTAAACACATCCGAAATCAATCTAAATTGGTATGGAATAAATGGATAAGACAAATAAAATTCATCGACAGAGCCATAATTTTTATATAGTTGGTGGTCGAATTGGAATTGGTTTTTTATAGCCTCTTCGTTCTCTTTATAAAACTCACCAAGTGCCTGTAAGCCTTTAGCATTTTTTTCGAGTACACGTTTCTGTGTAATATAAGTGGCATCTTGAGATTCTAAAGAGATTTTAGTTTCGAATCTTCCTAAAATCTTTCCAAATTCCACTGATTTATCATCGATTTGATCCCTTAACTCCTCCAAATCTTGCTGCGCGGTACAAACAATCCAGACTTTATTTTTGGTGACATCGCCTAAACCTTCTAAAATGGTTTGTAAATTAAGCAATAACGAAGTATTACTGCCTATATATTGCGACACTTCGTCCAACAGGAAAATCAAACGATAATTGTCTTCTTTAGTATCTAGGTGTTCTTTAAGCTCCTCAGTTAAATCCTCAATGGAATATTCTCTCTCGTTTAAAATGGATCGATACAAGCTATCCTTATCAATATTATCTAAAAGCTCACTAACCACATCGATAACTTCGGTTAAGCCACTTTCTATAAAATCGATTACCTTCTCGTCCCTCCACTCTTCTCCATTGAACCTTTCTTTAATTCGCTCCTTGAACTCCTCTAACTTTCCTTCCTTATCTAATCTTTTTTCTACCAAACGTGCCAAAGTAATATTGGAAGAGTTGTATCCTCTTTTTTTATTAAATTGATTAAATAAGATTCTAGTTATGGTGTTTTTATCTTTCTTTTGACTGGATACATAGTCGATATTGAACATGACCTCATCTAGGGTCATTTCCTCTATTTTTGTATAAAGGTTATCTATATTTGAAGGTGTTACTTCGGAAGTAAGATCGAAATCCTTTGCATTAAACCTAGCCTCTTTAAAATTGCGAAAAGCATTTTCTCGTGTTTTTTCATTTAAACAATAAAACGCATATTTTATAAAGTGAGATTTACCACTACCGTAATACCCATCTATCCAAATACCAGGTTTTCCTTCCTTTTTATTTATTATAGCATTTAAAAAGTTATAAAGCTCGGTAATGATTTCGTTGGTAAAGATATATTCATCAATTTCTTGCTTAATGAATTCCTCTTCCATTTCACCTACTGCAACAGCAGGATTAATATAACGTTCTATATCATTTTCGTATATCTCTTTAAGAATCTTAGGCATAATTATGAAATTAGTTGGTTTAAATGGCTCGCTCTATATACATTATCATCGTTTAGCGCCCCGAATAGTGAATAATTATCATTTGTATATTCTCCAGGATAAAAAGCAATCAGCTTATAGCGTTTCACATATTTCTCCATGTTTTTTAAAAATTCTGAAAGTCGTAAATAAGGAAAAGAAGCACCAAATCCATAAAGTAGCAGGTATACCCTATCTGCAGCTTGTGCATCAAAATAGTTTTTAAATTTATTTCCTATTAAATTAATAAACTCACCTCCATGAACTTTTTGATCTAAATATCGCAAACTTCTTTCTGGATCGATCTTTTCTAATTCTAGCGCTTGCTCCAAATACGTTTTCCCAGCAAAAGTGTGCTCTTTTAAGTAGTTAATGAACTCTTCGTATATATTAACTACTAAGCAATTAAGATTGTTGGATGGTCTTTTTAATCTCTCATTCAAATCTTTTATCTGTTTACGTGCTTCAAATTCCATTTCTGGTGGGTAGGTATAGACGTACACAGGGAAAAACAATAATCCAGAATCTGGATTTTGAAATTCCTTTTCGGATAGCAAATCGTAAATTTCATCGCTTATATTCATGCTAGTTGATTTGGATTAGTAATTAATAAACAGTTTAAAAACCATAGGTTATCTTCTTCTCTAAATAGCTGTAGCAGTTCAGCAGAAGGTTTTATGGGATCGATACTTGTATCGGTAACCATTCCAAGATCTCTTAATGTTTTAATGGCAACCTGAGCAAGTTTATATTTCGTTTTATCGGTAATTTGATCTAATCTTTCATCGCTTAGCTTTTCATTTAAAAAGTACTCAAAGTCATAAGGGGAAAGATTAAAATCGAAAATCTTCCATTTTTCATACACCACCTCAATAACAAATTCGGTCATGATGCTATAACTCTTACAAAAGGCAAGAAAAAGAACACATTTTTGATCTTGGATACGCAATCTATTAAAGCTCTCTAAATAGGATAAGGCAAGCGTGGGTAAACGCTTGTCTAACTCTGACTTTAATCTTTTTTTAGAGGAATCCGAATTGGTTGACAAGACAGTGTAATCCGGTCTTTCTTCTCCTTTTAGATATGATTTAAAGTCTGGAATAGCGTCTATATATTCTTTAGCCTCATTATAAAGAAGTGCTCCCGCTGTAAATGATAAATTGTAGTCCACTTAATATTTTTAATTTGCTTTTTTTTTAATAACAAGAATTGCATGGCTCAATATAGTCAGTTTATAGGTCATATTCCAATGTTATCAAAGTTGGATTGTAATTATTTATTGCTAATGCTATTTGAGTATTCAAGTTAAGTACAGTTACCTTCTTATTCGCGCCTCGCTTTGCATATCTTGACATTCAATTCTAGCATCTCTGGCCGACATGCCTTCTTCCACTTTTTTGTCTATACATCTATCTAATGCCGTGTCTCCGCAAGATGACAAACCGACTAGCACAACGGTTAATAACAGCAATTTTCTCATAATTCTAACTTTAAAATTAAACATTTGTTTGATGAAAGCACTTGGCGCTTACTTCTTTTACAAATGTAGGGTATTGATGTGCAAGGTAGATGCACACTCTTGAATCCCATACTCAGATATTAATCTTAATCTAACTCTTTTAAGACTTCTATTAGAATTTCTGTGCTGTATGAGCTATTAGGGTTTTCTGCTCTAGCCATGGATATTCTTTTTAAAACTTCTTTCTTATATTTCTGCAGTTTCAGGCTTACTACATCGTCGTTTACAAGCTTTATTTTATCCTGTTGCTTAACAAACAAGTTCTCATAGTTCCCAACACGAGCTGCAATTTGGGAGGCAGGTACAGGATGACCATCTCTACGACTATATAGGTTTCTTTTATTTACTATATCAGCAATCTCTCTTGTAGACATAGGTCTTCCAGTTTCTTGCAAAATCATTTCTATAGCTTCGTGTAGTGTCATGGTTTACAATTCAATTATCTAAAAAATAAGGATTGCTTGTGCATCAGGTGTACACAAGCAATAGATCCTTGTTATTTTTATTCTAGCATTTGTGCTTGATAATTGTTAGGTTATTCTTACTTCTGATTTAAGTCCTCTTTTTTTATAAACCTTTCTTGTGCATTATCGGTATAAAAATACGCATCGAAGGTTTGTTTGATATCGCTTAGCAAAGGATTCTTCATAGAATAACTCGCTCTATATTTTGTAGAGAGTATAGAATCGGGGTTTTTAGAGAGGTTATTATACTTGTACTCTAAAATGCTAATTTCAGAAAGTGTTTTTGTTAAAGACTGTTTCTCCTCCATCTCTTGATCATACTTTCTTTCAGATTCCAATTCTTGGTAATAATCTCCTCTTCTTATTGCATTTAGCACACGCTCATTATATAGGTCGATGAGGGTATCTTTGTATGCAATACTTTCATCAAGAATATTTTTCACATAACTGAAGCTTAAGGTGTCGATCAAGGTTTCGTCAGGATTTTTTTGCCAGTATTTAGCGAATTGTTCTTTGAAGTACGTTGCGCTATCTGCAGCTTTTACATCCTTAACCTTTTCGATATTTAGAACTTTAAAATCAAGATCCTTAATGTCGAAGTTTAGGCTCCTTGCATTTTTCTGTTGGTAATCGTACAACATTAATTCCTCCTTGCTTTTTCCACAAGAAATCAACGTAAAAGTAATTAGAAGTAATAGTAATTTTCTCATTGTTAAAGATTTAATTGATTAGCTATCAAATGTACGCACTTGGTGTGCAGGGTGGTTGCATAGTGAATTACTTATAGTATTTCGCCATAATATTAGCCTGCTCTCTCATCAATTCAATTAAACCTTCTGGCTCAAGCACCTTTACGTCTTTTCCGTAGGATAATATCTGCTGCACCAATTCTAGATTTATAACTGTTTCAAAGAATACTTGGTTCTCTTTGCCTTCTTCTAAAAACTCATCCCAATACGGATGAATAGGCTTGGTTTTAAAGTACTGTAGACGTTCTGGAGTGAATTCCAGGACTACCCTCTCGGCAATCGGTTCATCATGCGTCAAGCTTTGTTTACGTACCCCTACCATTTCGTTGAAAAACAGCTCCCATTCCGTGTCGTCTTCTTTTATGGCCCTATCCTCCTGAACCTCAAATTCCAATAATCGATCGTCCAAAGGAATACTCCAATAGTTTATATCCTGCGTCTCATTATAGCCAAACACAAACCAGCGTTGGTTGTATTGTTTTAAAACAAACGGATGGAAGATGTATTCGTAACTAGTGTCATCATTAAAACCTTGGAAGGTGATTTTTAGAACCTCTTTGTTTCTTATCGCAAAAAACATGGGTTTTAGGTATTGTAACCCATCGTAAGCTTCATTTTTATCGGTGAACAAAACTTTATGGTAATCTGGAATAGTTTCAAGACTTTCTTCATCTTGAAACAAGACCAAAGCTTCGGAGAGCCTATCGTACTTAGGGTGCCCATCGTATCGTTCCAGTAACTGCTGTGCCGCGTCGATTAGATACTGCCCATCGGCTAAAAGTTTTTTATTGGAAATAGTAAAATCTGGATCGGTATACACATAAACATACTTTCCTTTGTGTATTACTGTTTTTAACGGCGCACCAAAGCCATTCACCTCATCACGAAATAGCTTAATATCATCACGCAAAGTCCGAATGGCTATGCTTTCACCAGGATAAACCTCGGCGACCTCCTCATTCACTTTCTCTAACAGTTCTTTAAATGAATAGGGGTTGCTTTTACGACGAAAGCATTTATCTAGAATGTTGTGTCGGTAGTGTGCATGTTTACTATTGGCCATAAATTATTTTATGTATTTAAAAGTATTTATTGACTTAGGCACTTTGTCAATAGAGTTAAAAGTAGTAAATTCAAGGGTCTAATACTTACAATTATGGAGCAAAGATATAAAAGCCTCTCTCTTTTTGAATTTCAAGAAAAATTTCCTGACGTGGAAAGTTGTCTATCTTACCTTGCAGAATTGAAATGGAAAGAAGGTT
>Ga0209487_1001549_pt1 | contig 19309 bp, 18 predicted proteins | sample Poulit2012_FD_187524 | JGI IMG/M metagenome (GOLD analysis project Ga0209487, IMG submission 187524) | Agricultural soil microbial communities from Georgia to study Nitrogen management - Poultry litter 2012 (SPAdes) (version 2) | ecosystem: Environmental > Terrestrial > Soil > Agricultural land...
GATGAAACTAACGAAAAAAGTACATTCCCTAACCTTTTAGGTTTAGAAGGTGCCATTAAACAAAAAGAAATATATATTAAAAAGGCTAGATATGAGCTTGAAAAAACTAATGCTCAAAAAAACATGTTGAATCAATTGATAAATTACTTTGGTGAACGTGACCACTAAACCTATTTATATAATTAATAATATATGATATAATTAAAGTAATAATGAAATGGTGCAGTATTCTAGTCAAGCCTTTACTTCTGAAGGCAGGCCTAAAAATCTGCCAAAGGGCATATCGATGAAGTTCCTTGTGTTGGCCTGAGGCGCCCAGCCTTGGGCTTTCGCTGGGAGTTAAGATTATCGGGCGATCTACAATGGCATGTAGGCGTTGACCCGGTAGTCGTGGAGGCCCATATCTGTGGAAATCTAATTTCTATGGAATGGGGTATGAACCTGTGTAATGAAAAAATCATTTACAGCGTAGCCTGCCTTGAGTGATTCTCGAGAGGATTAAAGTCTATTTATCACTTTTTAATGGCCATAGAAAGTGGTAAATCTTTATGAAATTGAGATTGCAAAAGAGGCTAGGAAGTAGTCAAAGCTTGCTGAGGAAATCTCCTAGACTGTTCGTTAAGACATTTAAGAGGGATTCTAGTACGGACTAAGTGGTGATCCAGCCCAATAAATGGTGACATTGTTGAGATAGGTTTAAAAGGGAACTGCCTCGATGGCGACATGAGGTACCTATCTGGGAAAACCTGCTGGACCTAAGCCGTAGTCTTAACCTCTTAAATGACCATTTCATTTTAAATTCAATTAAATTGGAGTTTAATTATGAACACTAAATTTAAAAATTCAATTAAATTTTCTGTATACATAGCGGTTATCACATTTGTGTTAGCGGCTATTTTTTCCATTGTATCATCGTCGTTACTGAGTAAAGTTTCATGGATATTTGGTTTAATCATTGTTTTAGTAATCGTTATTGTAGGTATTTTATTTGATATGCTAGGCGTAGCAGCAACTGCAGCAAAAGAATCGCCGTTTAATGCAATGGCTGCTGAGAAAGTTGTAGGTGCTAAAGAAGCTGTTTCAATAACTAAAAACGCAGATAAATTTGCTAGTTTTTGTAATGATGTTATTGGTGATATAACTGGTATTATTAGTGGTAGTGCATTAACCGTAGTTATGATAGAAATAATGAATATAAATAATATTGAAGAAGAATCGCTTTTACAAATTGGTTTATCAGTATTTTTAACAAGTATCATTGCTGCTTTAACTGTAGGGGGTAAAGCTATAGGGAAATATATGGCAATGAATTCATCTACTGAAATTATAATTATTGCAGGTAAATTTATTTATATTTTAGAATCTAAATTAAAAATAAAAGTATTTTAAAAGTAGGGAAAGATTAAATGAAAAAAGAAAGATTAGATACCTTGTTAGTTGAAAGAAATTTAATTGATACAAGAGAAAAAGCAAAACGATTGATTATGGCTGGCCAAGTATATTCTGAAAATAATAGATTAGATAAAGCTGGCACAAAATACAAAATTGATATACCATTAAATGTAAAAGGAAAATTACCTTTTGTTAGTAGAGGAGGTTTGAAGTTAGAAAAAGCTTTAAATGAATTTAATATTTCTGTTAAAGATAAAATAATAGTTGATATTGGAGCTTCAACAGGAGGATTTTCAGATTGTGCGCTACAAAATGGTGCTCAATTAATTTACGCAATAGATGTTGGTTATAATCAATTAGACTGGAAAATACGTAGTGATAATCGTGTAATAGTGATGGAAAAAACAAACTTTAGATATGTTACACTCGATCATTTTACAAAAGGTATTCCAGAGTTTGCAATGATTGATGTTTCATTCATTTCTTTATCTCTTATTTTACCTGTATTAAAACAAATATTAAAAGAAGGTAGTGACGTAGTAACTTTAATTAAACCACAATTTGAAGCTAAAAAAGAAGAAGTTGGTAAAAAAGGAATTATTAGAGACCCTAAAATTCATGAAAAAGTACTTTTACGCGTTTTAGATTTCATAGCTACTAGTGGTTATAATATCGAAGAGTTAACTTTTTCACCGATAACTGGAGGAGAGGGTAATATAGAGTTTATTGCTCACTTATCTTCAAAGAGTCCAATTAAACAGTCAGAAATAAATATTAAAGAACTTGTAACTGAAGCACACGCTAATTTAATTAAGAATAACTAAAGGGGTCATTATGTGAGTAAATTGCAAAGACATATTAAAATCAGAGAATTAATTACAGAGAAAGAAATTGATACTCAAGATGAGTTAGTCGAACAATTAAAAAGCTCTGACTTTGACGTAACACAAGCAACTGTTTCTCGTGACATTAAAGAATTACACCTTGTAAAAGTTCCTTCTAATAAAGGAACATACAAATATAGTTTACCTGCTGATCAAAAATTTAACCCTTATGAAAAATTAAAACGTTTAATTATGGATGCATTTGTTAAAATAGATCATACATCATTGTTTATCGTTTTGAAAACATTACCTGGAAACGCTCATGCTGTGGGGGCATTAATCGATAATTTAGAGTGGGATGAAATAATGGGAACTATTTGTGGTGATGATACATGCTTATTGATTTGTCGAACTGAAGACCAAGCAACAGAAATAAAAGAACGTTTCATAAATATGTTATAATTATTAAGAGGTGCTTTAGGTATGTTGAGCGAATTATCAATAAAAAACTTTGCAATTATAGATAACTTATCAATTCATTTTCAAGAAGGTTTAACTGTTTTAACTGGAGAAACAGGTGCAGGTAAATCGATAATTATTGATGCAGTTAATTTATTATCAGGAGGACGAGGTTCAGTTGACTATATTAGACATGGAGCTAATAAAGCTGAATTAAATGGTTTATTTAATCTTGAAGAAAACATGATACAAGTTATTAATTTAGCAAAACAATATGATATCAACATAGAAGACAACATGATTATTTTAGAACGTACGATAACCGATAAGGGTAAGTCTATTTGTCGAATTAATGGTAAATTAGTTACATTAACTATTTTAAGAGAATTTGGACGAAATTTAGTAGATATACATAGTCAACATGATACATATCAACTAATGAGTTCACATGCTCATATTAATTTATTGGATGCTTTTAATTCTGATGATATTTTAAAGATAAAAAAAGAATATGATGAAGTTTATAAGTTATTATCACAATATAAACAAGAATATAACCAATTAACTATTAATGAACAAGAAACAGCACAACGACTAGATCTTTATTTATTTCAAGCGAATGAATTAAAAGAAGCTAATTTAATTGAAGATGAAGATAGTGAATTAGAAAAAGAAAGAACACAATTAGCTAATTTTGAAAAAATCCATCTCGCATTGGAACAAACTTACTATTCACTTCATGGTGATCAAAAAGGACTAGAATGGCTTAATGTAGCTGAGACAGCTCTACAAGAAGGAGCAGATTATGACTCATTTATTAAAGAAAAGAAAGAAGAGCTCACTGATCTTTATTTTAATATAGAAGAAATCAGCTTCCAAATAAGAGATTATAAAGATCAAATCCAATTTAATGAATCACGTTTAAATGAAGTAGAAAGTAGATTAAATGAAATTGCTAGATTAAAAAAGAAATATGGTTCAACTGTTAATGAGATTATTGATTATTACGAAGAAGTACAAACAAAAATCGATAAATTGAAAAACAAAGATTTACATAATGAACAATTAGAACTTAAAATCGAAGAATTAACTAGTAAAACAATAGAAATTGGTAAAAAACTAAGAAAAGCACGAATGGATACTGCTAAAAAATTAACTAAAACAATTCATACAGAGCTAAAGGATTTATATTTAGAAAACGCTAAATTCGAAGTAGAGTTTAATGAACTATCTAGTGATCCATCGCAAAATATTAATGAAAATGGAATCGATAAAATTAATTTTCTTTTATCAACAAATTTAGGCGAACCGCTTAAACGCTTAGATAAAGTAGCTTCAGGTGGAGAGTTATCAAGAATTATGTTGATATTAAAAAAGATTTTTGTAAAACATCAAAATATACCAACTATCATATTTGATGAAATAGATACAGGTGTGAGTGGTAGAGTTGCTCAAGCAATAGCTGAGAAAATGTACGATGTCTCGATCAGTGGACAAACATTATGTATTACTCATTTGCCCCAAGTAGCTGCAATGTCTGATCAACATTTATTAATTAAAAAAGAAGAAACTAAAAAAAGAACAACAACAAAAATTAGTGAACTTACTTTAGAAAATAAAATAAATCAATTAAGTGAAATGATGACTGGCACTGAGATGACTGATTCAGCAATGAATCATTCTAAAGAATTAATAAATCTATCAGATAAATATAAACAATTAAATAATTAAAGTTTGAATAATTTGAGAGGAATAAAATAATGACTAACAAAATTAAAATTTCAATCGTAGATAGTAATATTGATACTCAAAAATCGTTATTAAAAAGTATTAAAAAACACGATGACATTGAAGTTATTAATGTTTCGAGTGATGGTGAATTATTTTTAAAAAGTTTAGAAAATTCAAAACCAGATATTTTAATTATGGACTTATTGTTACCTAAAGTAGCTGGTTTTGAAGTATTAAATTATCTTAAAAATCACGAAAATTATAAAGATATTATTATTATCATTATGACAGCGCTTACAAGTGATAGTATAATTCATAGAATATCAGAATATAATGTTGAATATGTACTTGATAAGCCCTTTAATATTGATCATTTAATTAAGAAATCACGTTATTTATATAAAATGAAACAAATTGAGAATGCAAAAATTATTAGGGAAAAGATAGTTTATGATAAAAATTATAATAAGATAATTGAGGTACTAATCAGTATTGGTTTAAAACCTCATTTAAGTGGATTCAACTATTTTAAAACAGCAATATATAAAACAATTAAAGATGAAAGTTTATTAACTGCAGTAACAAAAGAGTTATATCCAGCAGTAGCAGATGTTTACGATGTAGAACCTTCTAATATAGAAAGTTCAATGCGTCATGTAATAAGAGTTGCATGGAAAGATAGTAAACATGCTAGAAATGAAATAAACAAATATGGTTGTAATATGAAAGTAAATGATCGTCCATCAAACTCTCGATTTATTTCTATTTTAAGTAATTATTTAAGATTAAATGGTTCTGAAGAGTTTTAAATGAAATAAACAATATAAAAGAGCAAGAAATCAATGATGATTTCTTGCTCTTTTATTTATGTAATTTAAACTAATTATTCAGCAAAAAAAGTATTATATAATGACTTTATAGCTCGATGTAGCCCATTTGATTTAATGCCAAACATCATAGAAACTTCAGAAGAACCTTGATTAATCATTTCTAGATTGACTTTTGCTTCGCCTAAAGCTGTAGTAGCCATCTGTGCCATACCTATCGTTTCTTTCATACCTTCTCCTACTATCATAATTAAAGCTAAATCACGATGAATCCTAACAATATCAGGTTGCAGTTCATTACTAATTCGATTCATGATAGTGAATTCTTTATTATTATCTAGTTGATCTTCATGAATAATAATTGAAATGTCATCTATACCAGATGGTGCATGTTCAAAAGAAACTTTTTCTTCTTCAAGAATTTGTAATAATTTTCTTACAAAACCTATTTCTCTATTCATTAAAAATTTACTTACGTATAAGCTGATAAAACCTGTATCACTTGCAACTCCTACAACAGTTTTGTCAGGTGTATCTTTGTTAGCGACAATCATTGTTCCAGGGGCTGATGGATTATTTGTATTTTTTATACAAACAGGTATTTCCTTTTCCACTGCTGGAATAAGTGCTTCATCATGGAAAACAGAAAATCCAGCATATGATAATTCACGCATTTCCCGGTATGTTAAAGTTGTAATCGGCTTTGGGTTGTCCACTATATTTGGATTTACTGAATAAACAGAATCTACATCTGTAAAATTTTCATAAAGAGATGCATTTACTCCTGATGCAATAATTGATCCTGTAATATCCGATCCACCTCTTGAAAAAGTAGCCAAATCTCCGTCGGAAGTATAACCAAAGAATCCTGGAATAATAATGATATCTTCTTCATAGGTTAATTGATAAATTATATCATAGCTTTCATCAAGTATTTGTGCTCCACTGTCTAAGTCTTCTACGATTATACCTGCATCTTTAGGATTGACATATCGAGCAGAGACATCCAAGGAATTTAAATAGGCACTTAATATAAGAGCTGAAGTGTCTTCACCAATAGCTTTGATCGAATTTAATTTTAAACGATCAGAAATATCACTTTCTAACGTATTTATGATATTATTTTCGATTGTTTCAATTAAGCCCATATCTAAATTTAAATCGTTAATAATTGTTTTGAATCTGTCTGTAATTGAAATTAAATATGATTGATATTTATCATTTTTTAAATAAGCTTCAACTAATTGTATGAGTAAATCTGTCACTTTAAAGTCTTCATCATGTCTTTTTCCCGGTGCGGAAACAACAATAAACTTTCTTTCATCATCTGCTTTAATAATATCACTTACTTTTTTAAATTGTTCTGCGTTAGCAAGTGAACTTCCCCCAAATTTTGCAACTTTCATTTATTTATCCTCCTCGTTATTTTCTTTAGCTTTTTTATTTAAATATTGTGCATTGTTCAATAAATTCTTTTTTTTATCACGATTATAAAGAAAGCCACCTATAAAAGCAAGACCTCCTATAAACATGATAAAACCAATTACAAATTGAATTCCAATATGAAAGAATATAGGATAGAAATCACTAAATAGTGCATCTCTCATAAGTTTAATTCCAAAAGCTCCAATAACTCCAGGAATAAATAGTATAATGACTGCAATAATTCTTAACATAATTATCTCCTCATAGATTTTCTCTATTTTATTTATTATAACAAAGCCTTTTAAATATTAAAATGAATATGAGTGAAATCTCTTTAAAAAAACTTGCGATAATTATAAGTATAAAGTATGCTTAAATTGGTTAGGAACAGCATAAGACCTACGTTATTTGTTTCAATATTCTGACAATTCCGTTATATTAGATTAAAGATAGGAGTGATTTTAATGAATATATTTGAAAGCTTGGAAGAAAGTGACTATGAACAAGTTATTTATTGTTCTGATAAAAAATCAGGGTTAAAAGCAATTATTGTTATTCATGATACAACTCTAGGGCCAGCATTAGGTGGAACACGCATGTGGCCTTATCAAACAGAAGAAGAAGCACTTGAAGATGTATTAAGACTTGCAAAAGGTATGACTTATAAAAATGCAGCAGCTGGATTAAATTTAGGCGGTGGTAAAGCCGTTATTATAGGAGATCCAAATGTTGATAAAAACGAAGCTATGTTTAGAATGTTTGGTCAATATGTTGATAGTTTAGGTGGTCGTTATATAACCGCAGAAGATGTTGGTACGACAGAACAAGATATGGATTTTATTAATATGGAAACTAAATATGTAGCAGGTACGTCGGGTGGAAAAAGCGCAGGAGATCCGTCTCCAGTTACAGCTTATGGTATTTATCAAGGTGTTAAAGCCACAGCTGAATATACATTTAAAGAAAACACTTTAAAAAATAAAGTTATAGCTGTCCAAGGTGTTGGTCAGGTAGCTTATTCATTATGTAAACATTTAAAAGAAGAAGGTGCCGAACTCATTGTAACAGATATTAATCAAGAAGCAGTCAATCGTGCGGTTGTTGACTTTGGAGCAACAGCTGTAGAACCTGATGAGATTTATTCTGTAGAATGTGATATTTTTGTCCCTTGTGCGCTTGGAGCGGTTATAAATGATGACACACTTAAGCAATTTAAAGCTAAAGCAATTGCAGGAAGTGCTAATAATCAATTAAAAGAAAACAAGCATGGTGATAAACTGCATGAAATGGGAATTGTATACGCACCCGATTTTGTAATTAATGCAGGTGGCGTAATAAATGTTGCCGATGAAATGGTAGGATACAATCAAGAACGTGCTATGAAAAAAGTGGAAAATATTTATGATAATTTAAAACGTGTTTTTGAAATATCTAAAGAGGAAAATATTCCAACATATGTGGCAGCTGATCGTATGGCTGAAGAAAGAATTGAAAATATTAGCCATTTAAGTCATCAATTTAGACAACCAAAAACGCATATTTTAGATTAATAATACTCACTATTAATAAACATACATGTTTTGTATGTTTATTAATTAAATAACTATGTAAGCACTTACAAAACCTTTATTTAATAGAAAAGGACGTGTCGTATGACTAAAGAATATGATTTGGTAGTTTTAGGTGGAGGAACAGGGGGATATGTCGCAGCTATAAGAGCTAGTCAATTAGGAATGAACGTAGCTATTGTGGAAAAGAATCTTTTAGGTGGGACATGTTTACATGAAGGGTGTATTCCATCTAAATCATTGCTGAAAAGTGCAGAAATTTATCAAACATTATTAAAAGCATCTAACTTTGGTGTAGAGACAAGTGATATAAAAATTAATTTTTCACAAATGCAAAATAAAAAAGAGCAAACAGTTGACCTACTTTATCAAGGTGTTAAAGGACTAATGAAAAAAAATAAAATTGATATATTCAAAGGGCATGGTCGCATACTCGGTCCAAGTATATTTTCACCTTTACCAGGGACAATTTCTATTGAACACGAGAATGATGAAGAAAATACGATGCTTGTTCCTAAAAAAATAATAATCGCAATAGGTTCAGAATCCAAAGAACTTAAAGAATTACCATTCGATGAGGAATTAATTTTATCGTCAACAGGAGCATTAAATTTAACGGAATTACCTAAGCGTGTATGTATTATTGGTGCTGGTGCAATAGGAATTGAATGGGCTTCTATGTTAGTTGACTTAGATGTAGAAGTTACTGTTATAGAAAAAGATAAAAATATATTACCACAAGTAGATTTTGATGTAAGAGAAAAGATTAAATCGATATTAGAAGCAAGGGGAGTCGAATTTTATTTAGAAAGCCAATTTACAACAAACATTACAAATGACTCAACGATTGATTTTAAAATTAATGAAAAAGAAGAAGTTACTGTTGATAAAGTAATTGTTTCAATAGGACGTGAATCTTTAATAAATGAAATAGGTTTAGCTAACACGTCGATTAAATATGACAATGGATTTATCAAAACAAATGAATTTTATCAAACGGATGAATCGCATATTTATGCGATAGGAGATTGTATTGGTGGACTTCAACTAGCGCATGTAGCCTCTGCTGAAGGGCGAGTTGCTGCTGAACATATGAATCAATTACAACCAGAAAAAATTGATAAAAATATGATTCCTAGTTGCATTTATTCTTCACCAGAAATCGCTCAAATTGGTTTAACAGAACAAGAAGTTAAACATAAAGAGATGGATTATACGATGAGTAAATTTCCTTTTAGTAGCATTGGTAAAGCAATAATAGAAGATAATTCAGAAGGTTTTGTAAAAATAATAATTGATAAGCAAACGAATGATATTTTAGGTGTACACATGATTGGTCCAAATGTTACAAATATGATCTCAGAAGCTAGTCTTGCAAAACTCCTTAACGCGATTCCGTGGGAAATCTATGAAACAATTCATCCACACCCTTCGCTTTCGGAGGTTTTTGTTGAAGCAACATTAGCGCTTGAGAAAATTGAAATTCATAATTAGGAGTGTTAGAGATGACAAAACCATATCATATAAAAATAGGTTTAACAGACAATGATGTACTCGAAATGTACCGTTATATGGTATTAGCTAGAAAACTTGATGAACGAATGTTGCTTTTAAACAGAGCTGGAAAAGCACCTTTTGTCGTTTCAGGACAAGGACAAGAAGCAACTCAAATTGGTGCAGGATTTGCGCTTGATTTAACAAAAGATTATATAGCCCCTTACTACAGAGACCTTGGTCTTGTATTAGTAGCAGGTATGACATCACAAGAGGCAATGTTACATTTGTTTGCAAAAGCTGAAGATCCAAATTCAGGTGGAAGACAAATGGCAGGACATTATGGACATAAAGAAAAGCGTATTATTACTGGATCATCTCCAGTAGCGACACAAGTACCACATGCGGTAGGATTCGCTTTAGCTGCAAAATATCAAGGAAAAGATTTTGTAACATTAACAACATTAGGTGACGGTTCTACCAATCAAGGTGATTTTCACGAAGGACTAAACTTTGCTGGCGTTCATCAATTGCCGGTTATTACGCTTGTTCAAAATAATAATATAGCTATATCAGTGCCTTTCGACAAACAGATAGCAAGTGAAAATATAGCTGTAAGAGCAAGCTCTTATGGTATGCCTGGATTTGAAGTTGATGGAAATAATCCTTTAGAAGTATATGAAGTTATGAAAGAAGCTCATAAACGTGCAAAAAATGGCGAAGGACCAACATTGATTGAAGCAGTGTCAGAAAGACTTTCAGCACATTCAAGTGATGATAATCAAAACCAATATCGAACAGAAGAAGAATTAAATGAATCAAAAGAAAAGGATTGTAATATAAGTTTTAAAAAATATTTATATGAACATGAATTATTAAATGAAGAAATTGAAAAAGAAATTGAAAGTAATGTTGCTAAAGAAGTAAATGATGCAACAAAATATGCAGAGGAAGCACCATATCCTGATATCGATACAATTAAAAATTATGTATATGAATTATAAGGAGGAAGTTTTATGGTAGAAATAAATTATCTCCAAGCTATTACTAAGGCCATGGATGACGAACTAGCTAGAGACGAAAATGTATTTATATTTGGAGAAGATGTAGGTGCTAAAGGCGGTGTTTTTAGAGCAACTGATAATTTATATGATAAATATGGGGAAAAACGTGTTATAGATGCCCCATTAGCAGAGTCAGGTATAGTTGGTGTAGCTATAGGAGCAGCAATGTACGGATTAAGACCAATAGCAGAAATACAATTTGTTGACTTTATTTTACCAGCTGTTAATCAAATTATTTCTGAAGCAGCTAAGATTAGATATCGTTCAAACAATGATTGGAATTGTCCTATTACAATTAGAGCGCCTTTTGGTGGCGGTGTTAATGGTGCTTTGTATCATTCTCAATCATTAGAAGCTGTATTTAGTAATCAACCTGGACTTAAAGTTGTTATACCTTCTAGTCCATATGATGCTAAGGGTTTGTTAAAAGCTTCTATTAGAGATAATGATCCTGTGTTATTTTTTGAACATAAAAGAGCTTACAGATTATTATCTGAAGAAGTACCAGAAGAAGATTATATTATACCTATAGGAAAAGGGATGATAAAAAACACAGGGATAGATGTTACTGTAATCACTTATGGATTATGTGTTTATCAAACCTTACAAGTTATCAAAAAACTAGAAAAAGAAAATATTTCTGTTCATTTATTAGATTTAATAACAGTGTATCCTTTAGACAAAGAGTCTATTATTGAGGCAGCTAATAAAACGGGTAAAATCCTTTTAATTACTGAAGACAATTTAGAAGGAAGTATAATGAGTGAAGTTTCTGCAATAATAGCAGAAAATTGTTTGTTTCAATTAGACGCTCCGGTAAGAAGATTAGCAGGATTAGATGTTCCTTCAATGCCTTATGCGGCCCCTTTAGAAAAGGAATTTATGATGTCAGAGGAAAAAATCGAAAAAGCTATTCGTGAATTAGATGAATTTTAAAAGGAGAGATTCTTATGGCTGAAGAGAAGATTATTATGCCCCAATTAGGCGAAAGTGTCACTGAAGGAACAATCAATACATGGTTGGTAAAAGAAGGCGACTTCGTTAATGAATATGATCCTTTAGTTGAAGTTATGACCGATAAAGTGAATGCAGAAGTACCATCATCTTTTACAGGTACGATTAAAGAGATAGTCGAAAATGAAGGTAGTACAGTAAAAGTAGGTAATTTACTTGGATATATTGAAACGGAAGAGAAGGAAGCGGCAGCTCAAACTACAGATAATAAAGATATTGAAAAAGAAGTGAAAACAGAAAATAAAGAAGAAACAAAAGATCAATCAATGGCAAGTAGATACTCTCCTGCAGTTTTAAAGTTATCCCAAAAACATGGAATAGATTTAAATGATGTAACAGGTACAGGATTAGGAGGAAGAATTACACGTAAAGATATTATTGCGTTTGATAAATCAAATGAGAAAGAATTTGAATCATCAAAAGAAAGCGAACAAGATCAAGTTAAAAGGGAAGTAGAACAGCCCGAAATTAAAACTGATGAAACTGATGTTGAAATTCCACTTAGTCCAGTACGACGTGCAATTGCTCAAAATATGGTTCAATCAAAACAAGAGATACCTCATGCATGGATGACAGTTGAAGCTGATGTAACAGATTTAGTAACATATAGAAATGATGTTAAAGATTCATTTAAAGAAAAAGAAGGAATAAATTTAACATATTTTTCATTTTTTATTAAAGTTATTGCAAATGCACTTAAAAAGTTTCCTGAGTTAAATAGTATGTGGGCGGGGGAAAGCATCATTCAAAAGCAAGAGATTAATATATCGATAGCAGTTGCGAATGAAGATGAATTATTTGTTCCTGTTATTAAAAATGCTGATGAGATGAGTATTAAAGGTATTGCAAAGAGAATAAATGAATTAACAGAAAAAGCAAAGCGTAATAAATTAACGCAAGAAGATATTTCAGGTGGAACATTTACAATCAATAATACTGGTACATTTGGATCCATTAGTTCCATGGGCATTATAAATCATCCCCAGGCTGCTATTTTGCAAGTAGAGTCAATTGTTAAACGCCCGGTGATTATAAATGATATGTTTGCAGCTCGTGATATCGTTAATCTTTCACTTTCACTTGATCACAGAATATTAGATGGACTTGTTTGTGGAAGATTTTTAGCTTACGTTAAAGAAAGATTAGAAAGCATTAACGAGCATACAACAAATTTATTTTAAATTCTAAAATTTAGTTTAATTAGATTGAATATCATTAATAATATTGATAAACTAGAAATGAAGTGAAAAATCATTTCAGAAAGGAATGTTGCTGTATGGATTTTGACGTTTTTATGAATGATGTAGTTAGCGTTGCAAGAGGAGATATGACTGAAGCCGGCTATAAAGAATTAAAAACTAAAGAAGATGTTGATTCAACTTTACCAGAAAAAGGTACAACTTTAGTTATGGTAAATTCTGTCTGTGGTTGTGCTGGTGGAATTGCAAGGCCAGCTGCAACAAACGCTATTCACTATGATAAAGTCCCTGATCAATTACTAACTGTATTTGCAGGTCAAGATAAAGAAGCAACAGAACAAGCAAGAACTTATTTTGGTGATTATCCACCTTCATCTCCATCATTTGCTTTCTTAAAAGATGGTGAAATTGTATCAATGATCGAACGTCATGATATTGAAGGTTTTTCTCCCGTAGATGTTATTAATAAATTACAAACATTATTTGATGAACATTGCGAAGAGATATAAATTTATGAGGCTGAGTCAAATTTTGGCCAGCCTTATTTTTATAAATAATCACTCAAAAAGGGAGATTATATTATGAGAATAGGATATCGCACATTAAAAACTGCTATAGGAACACCACTGGCTATGGTTCTTGCTCAATTAATTGGTGTGACTAATATAATGTCAGCAGGGGTTCTTACAATCCTATGTATCCAACCATCTAGAAAAAAATCTTTTGTAACAGCTTGGCATAGATTTATAGCTTGTTTATTAGCGATTATTTTCTCAATAATATTTTTTGGCTTGTTAGGTTATACGCCTTTTGCATTAGGATTATTACTTGCACTCTTTATCCCAACAACCATTTTGTTAAAAATCGAGCAAGGAATTATAACAAGTACAGTTATTACCCTCAATCTTTATGTACTCGGGTCAATCCAATATGAATTTTTAAAAGAACAAATATTGCTCATTTTAATAGGTATAGGCACAGGATTAGTTATGAATTTATACATGCCTAGCTTAGATAATAAATTGAAGAAAAAACAAAATGAACTAGAACGTAATTTTCAAGTTATTCTTATTGAGATTGCAAAATATATAGAACGAGGCAATTTAGACTGGAGTGGGAAAGAGTTAGCTCAAACTGAAGAAATTTTAGAAGAAGCAATACGCTTGGTAGAATTAGACAAAGAAAATCATTTTTACAGGGATCAGCATTCATATTATAATTATTTTATAATGAGAGAAGGTCAATTTGAATTATTAGAAAATATGTTATCTTTAGCAACAAGAATACCAAAAAAAGATGATGTATCAAAACTTGTATCAGATTTTTATTTTAATTTAGCAGGTTCAATTCATCCAGGAAACACAGCAATTGTATTTTTAAATGATTTAGAAGAGCTACGTGAAAAATTTAAAGAAAAAGAATTACCTCAAACACAAGAGGAATTTGAATCACGAGCAAGTTTATTTCAATTAATGAATGAATTAGAAGCTTATTTAAGATTAAAGAATAGATTTAAAAAAACCGATTTAAAGAAAATGAATAAAAATAAAAAAATAAAGACAGATATTATTTAATATCTGCCTTTATTACATATTAAAACACTGCTAAACCTGTTGTTAATGCTGACAAAGCCATAGCTATAACCATGATATAAATGATTAGTTTTTGCCTGCGCGCTCGTTTAGACAATTTTTTTGATTTTGGATTTGATTTATTATTTTTAGCCACGAAAATGAGACCTCCTTCGAACAAGATTCTATATCTAGTTTAGCGCTAAATTACTATTTGAACAAGTCATTTACAATATTTTAATGGAGGTTTAAAATGAATAATCAAAATATACATAAAAGTGAAAATATTAAAAAGATTGCACATATAGGAATTGCAGTTAAAAGTTTAGAAGATTCACTGCCATTTTATAGAGACGTGTTGAAAGTTAATGTTGAAGCAATCGAAGAAGTTGAGTCCGAGAAAGTTAAAGTTGCATTTTTACAAGTAGGGGAAACACATTTAGAGTTATTAGAGCCTTTAGAAGATGATTCTCCAATACAAAAATTTATTGAAAAGCGTGGAGAAGGAATTCATCATGTAGCATTAGAAGTTGATGATATTAATGAAAGATTAACAGATATGCGTGAAAATGGAATAAGATTAATTAACGAAGAACCAAAAGATGGAGCAGGAAATGCACAAATAGCTTTTCTTCATCCTAAATCGACGAATGGTGTACTTTATGAATTATGTGAATATAATAAAGGGAGCGTTAAATAATGGATATATTTTCAAAAATTGATGAGTTATATGATAAGCGTAGAGAAGTAGAACTTGGTGGTGGACAAGAAAGAATAGATAAACAACATGACAAAGGTAAACAAACTGCAAGAGAAAGAATTGACTATCTTTTAGATGAAGATACTTTTGTTGAATTAAATCCATTTATGCAACATCGAACAACGGATTTTGGTATGGATAAAGTACAAGCACATGGTGAAGGTGTTGTAACTGGTTATGGTAAAATAGATGGAAGGCCTGTTTATTTATTTTCTCAAGATTTTACAGTATTTGGTGGTGCATTAGGTGAAATGCATGCTAAAAAAATCGCTAACGTTATGGACATGGCTGCTAAAAGTGGAGCTCCTTTTATTGGTCTCAATGATTCTGGAGGTGCGCGTATACAAGAAGGTGTCACATCACTAGACGGTTACGGACAAATATTTTACAGAAACTCAATTTATTCAGGTGTTATTCCTCAGATTTCTGTCATAATGGGTCCAAGTGCAGGCGGTGCTGTTTACTCTCCTGCTATTACAGATGTTATAATTATGGTTGAAGAAACATCGAAAATGTTTATTACAGGTCCTAAAGTTATCGAAACTGTTACTGGTGAAAAAATTAGTGCAGATGATTTAGGAGGTTCTAAAGTTCACAACTCTAAAAGTGGTAATGCTCATATTAATGCAAAGGATGAAGCAGAAGCATTAAATAAAGTAAGGGCTATATTAAGTTATTTACCAGGAAGTAATGCAGACTCACCTCCAATAACTTCTTACGATAAAGAAGATGATCATAATCGAAGTGAATTAACTGAAATTGTTCCTTACGATGCAACGAAGACATATGATGTGAAAAAAGTTATTAATGAAATCGTAGATGAGGATAGTTTCCTTGAACTTCATAAAGATTTTGCTAAAAATATAGTTGTAGGATTTGCACGAATTAATGGACATTCAGTAGGGCTTGTTAGTAACCAACCAAAATATATGGCTGGTGGAATTGATATTGATTCAAGTGATAAAGCAGCTCGTTTTATTCGTTTCTGTGATTCATTTAATGTACCTATTATTACATTTGAAGATATTCCAGGATTTTTCCCAGGAATACAGCAAGAACACGGTGGAATTATTCGACATGGTGCAAAGATTCTATATGCTTATTCTGAAGCAACAGTACCAAAGATGACAGTCATATTGCGTAAAGCATTTGGGGGGGCTTATGTTGCTTTAAACAGTAAATCAATTGGAGCAGATTTAGTTTTTGCATGGCCTAACGCAGAAATTGCAGTTATGGGACCAGAAGGTGCTGCAAACGTTATTTTTGCAAGAGAAATTGCAGAAAGTGATGACCCAGAAGCTAAGCGTCAAGAAAAAATTAATGAATATAAAGAGAAGTTTGCTAATCCTTACGTAGCAGCAGGTTTAGGTATGATTGATGATGTAATTGATCCTATTGAAACGAGATTAAAATTAATTCAATCTCTTGATATGTTGCAAAACAAAAAGGAAGATAGACCTTATAAAAAACATGGAAACATTCCTTTATAATTTGGGAGGAAATTTTATTTATGGTAAAAGTCAATCAAGATAGATTGGTTAATGAGTTTTTAGAACTTGTAAAAGTAGATTCAGAAACTAAAAATGAGTCAACTATTGCAAGTGTTTTAACAAAAAAGTTTGAACAATTAGGTTTAGAAGTTATCGAAGATGATAGTGCAGAAAAAACTGGACATGGAGCAGGTAATTTAATTTGTAATTTAGCTGGAACATCAGCTAACAATGAATCAATTCCTGAAATACTGTTTACATCTCATATGGATACAGTTGTTCCAGGACAAAATATAAAACCGTCAATAAAAGATGGGTATATTGTCTCAGATGGAACAACAATTCTTGGAGCAGATGATAAAGCAGGTTTAGCAGTCATGTTTGAAGCTATTCGGTTATTAAAAGAAAATGAAATAGCACATGGACCGCTTCAATTTGTCATTACAGCTGGCGAAGAATCAGGTTTAGTTGGAGCTAAAAATATTAACCAAGATTTATTAACTGCTGATTATGGTTATGCTTTAGATAGTGATGGTGATATTGGTAATATTGTAGTCTCTGCTCCTTATCAAGCGAAATTTCATGTTATTATCGAAGGTAAATCAGCACATGCAGGAGTGGCACCAGAAAAAGGTATCTCAGCCATTACACTTGCTGCAAAATCAATCGCTAAAATGAATTTAGGACGAATTGATGATGAAACGACAGCAAATATAGGTTCATTTCAAGGTGGTAAACAAACAAATATCGTTTGTGATCATGTAGAAATCTTTGCAGAAGCAAGATCATTAAAAGAGTCTAAGTTGAATAATATAACAGAACAAATTAAAAATAAATTTGAAGAAACAGCAGAATCCCTTGGCGGAAAAGCAATTGTAAATATAAATTTAATGTATCCAGGGTATTTATATGATGCACAAGCAACTGTCGTGCATAATGCTCAAATCGCTGCTGAAAATTTAAATTTACCTAATGAATTACTAAATAGCGGTGGCGGAAGTGACGCTAATATATTTAATGGATATAATATTCCTACTGTTAATTTATCAGTAGGATATGAAAATATCCACACAACAAAAGAACGTATTCATAAAAATGATTTAGAACAATTAACCAAATATGTGATAGAAATTATTTCACAAGCAACTAAAATTTAAAAATAAGAAATGCTCTATATAAATTTATAGGGCATTTCTTATTTCGTATTAAAGGATGTATTAAATGGCTAATAAAGCACGTATAATTTTTCATCTAGATATGAATAGTTTTTATGCGTCTGTTGAAATGACATATAATCCTAAGTTAAAAGGAAAACCTATTGCTGTTGCTGGTAATCCACAAGAAAGAAAAGGTATTATTGTCACAAGTAGTTATGAAGCTCGTCAAAAAGGTGTAAAAACAACTATGCCAATTTGGGAAGCGAAAAAGTTATGTCCAGAGTTAATTATTTTACCTACAAATATGGAAAGGTATAGAAAAGCCTCAAAAAAAATGTTTGACATGCTTTATAACATAACCGATTTAGTAGAACCAATATCAGTTGATGAAGGATATTTAGATGTGACTGATTATGAAGGAAATCCGGTAAAACTTGCTGAGACACTTCAACATGATATACTAACTCAGCTAGATTTACCTTGCAGCATAGGTATAGGACCTAATAAATTTTTAGCTAAAACAGCTTCAGATATGAAAAAACCATTAGGTATTACTATTTTAAGAATTAGAGAAATAAAAGATTTATTATGGCCACTTGATGTCGGACAAATGCATGGCGTTGGTAAAAAAACAGTGGAAAAGTTAAATGAAATTAACATTAATACAATTGGCGATTTAGCTAATTCAGATTCATATGATTTACGTCAATTATTGGGTATTAATGGTGAACGTTTACGTAATAGAGCAAATGGAATAGACCGAAGAAAAGTTGATCCAGAAGCTGCAAGTGAATTTCAAAGTATAGGTAACTCAAGAACATTAAAAGAAGATACAGATGATGAAACAGTTATTTACCAATTACTATTAAAATTAGTTACACTAGTTGAAGCACGCTTAGTAAGAAAAAAGGTAATGGGAAAAACTGTACAAATAACTATTCGTTATGCAGATTTTAAAACAATTACAAGAAGTCGAAAATTAACTCAATATACAAATTCAAAAGAGAAAATACTTTTGATTGTAACAGAATTATTTGATCAACATTGGACAGAACAACCTGTTCGTTTAATTGGAGTAACTGTACAAGATATATTATATACATCCGATATCCATGAACAATTAAGTTTGTTTACGTATAATCAAAGTATTAAACAAAACAATTTAGATATGACAGTAGCTGAATTAACAAAGAAATTCGGAAAAGATATTTTTAAAACAAATAAGGATGAAAATGAATCTAGTACAAGTGACTCAGAATTATTTAGAACAAGTTTTCAAAAAGATTTTTTAAATGACTATAAAAATAAAAAAACTTAAAATAAATGATTATAAT
>Ga0209487_1001550_pt1 | contig 19296 bp, 14 predicted proteins | sample Poulit2012_FD_187524 | JGI IMG/M metagenome (GOLD analysis project Ga0209487, IMG submission 187524) | Agricultural soil microbial communities from Georgia to study Nitrogen management - Poultry litter 2012 (SPAdes) (version 2) | ecosystem: Environmental > Terrestrial > Soil > Agricultural land...
AGGTACAGCCCGATGACCGGTTCCGGCGCGAACCAGAACAGCGCACCGGTCAGGCACATGACCAGCAGGCCGACCGCCACGCCGGTACCGGCGGCCAGACCGGCAGCCGCTCGGTCCAGCCGGCCCACGTTCTGTCCGACCCGGATGCCGGTCGCCATGCCGACTGCCAGCGGGATGTTGAACGCCATCGAGGAGCTGGCCATCGCCACCTGGTGGGCAGCGAGCGCGTCACCGCCGAAGCTGCCGATCACGAACGCAGCGACCGTGAACAGCCCTGACTCGAAGCCGAGTGTGAAGCCGATCGGCACCCCTACCCGGACCAGCTCCCCCAGCATGCCGCGATGGGGCCGGCCCAGCTCCTGCAGCAGCCGCAGCCGGGGATGCCGGACACTGATGTATACGGCGGCAGCCAGGAACTCACTCAGGTACACGAACGTGCTGGACAGGGCAGCGCCCCGCACCCCCAGCGCCGGGAACGGACCCCAGCCCTCCAGGAGCACGCTGTTCAGCAGAATCTTCACGAGCAGACCGAGGAACAGGATGAACATCAGCGGCCGGGTCTCACCCGTGCCCTCCAGGAATCCGCGCAGCGCGACCGTCAGGATCATCGGCACGAATCCCCAGGAGATCGTCTTCAGGTAACCGGCCGCCAGCTGAGCTACCGCCGCATCCTGACCCGTCAGCAAGAGCAGCGGCTCGGTGAACTGCAGCAGCACCGTGACGGGCAGTGCCAGGGCCAGAGCGAGCCACACGCCCTGACGCGCCGCCAGCAGCAGACTGTCGTGCCGGCCCGCACCGAACGCCTGGGAAACCGAAGGGCCCACCGAGTAGAGGATGCCCGAGCAGAAGATGAACAGGAAGAAGTAAACGGCGCTTCCCAGTGCCACACCGGCCAGCTGCAGACTGCCGAGCCTGCCGACCGTGACGGTGTCCGTGAAGCCCACCCCGGCATGGGCCAGCTGGCCCAGCACGAGCGGCGAGGCGAGCGCAAGCAGGCTCTTCAGTTCGGTGCGCACGCGGCCAGGCATAGCCGGAGATGCTACCACGTGCAACCGGCTTTCATGAACCATGCCAGTGCAGCAGCTAAGCTGGACAGCATGTTCAGAGCCATCCTCGTCACCCTGCTCCTGCTCGCCGCCGCCGCCGTCGCCCTGTGGCAGTTCGACGTGATCGACCTGCCGTTCGGGGACGGCTCACTGACCAGTCAGGTCGTGCTGCCTGACCTGCATGAGGCGGCAGCGGCAGGGAACGTCACGGACCTCCAGGCGGCGCTGGCTGCCGGCACTCCGGCCGACAGCCGTGACCAGACGGGCGCCACCCCGCTGATGGTCGCCGGCGCCGGCTCGGCGCGGCCGGAGCTGCTGAAGGTGCTGCTTGACGCCGGAGCCAACGTCAACGCCAGCGACAACAGCGGCTTCACCCCGCTGCTGCTTGCGGCGCGCGACAGCCGTCAGCCTGACTCCGTGCTGCTGCTGCTCAACGCCGGAGCCGACCCGACCGTCCGGGGACCGGAGGGCGAGACGGCCGCGGATCTCGCTGCCGCCAACCCGTCGCTGAACGCCACCCGGCTGCTGCCCCGCCTGCAGGAACTGGCCGACGCCCCGTTCGATCCCGAATGGCCCAGCGGTTACGTGGTTCCGGTTGACGGTGCCACGATCAGTTCCCGCATCTCGCATCTGCCCGGGGCACTGCGCGCCTACCGCAACGGCCGGCACGAGGGATTCGACTTCTACCAGGGCACCGTCAGCGTGCCGATCACCTACGGCACCCCGATCCAGGCGGTGGCCGGCGGCACCGTCATCCGCGCTGACCATGACTACGTTGAGATGAGCCAGGAGGAGTATGACCGCGTGATCGAGGAATCACGCTCCAGCCTCAGCACGCCACCCGAGCACCTTGACCGGCTGCGCGGCATGCAGGTGTGGATCGAACACCCCGGCGGCTTCGTGTCGCGCTACGCCCACCTGTCAGGCATCGCACCGGAATTGCAGGTCGGCGCTGCCGTCACCCAGGGCCAGACGGTCGGCTTCACCGGCAACTCAGGAACGCTCGAGGCGGTGCAGCTTACCGAGGATGACCCCCATCCCCATGTGGAGATCTGGCAGGGCGATACCGTCTACCTCGGGGCCGGCCTGGAACCTGAGGAGCTGTACGCTCTGGCCGGTCAGGTGTTCGGCCAGGCAGCCCTGCCGGCAGTGTTCACCGACTAGAGCGCTCAGGGCAGCTCGAAACCGGCCGAGTTCACGCTGCGGTAGTACTCCTCGATCTCGTCCGGGATCATGCTGACGTCGTCGGTGACCTTGAAGAAGTACAGGTCACGTTCGTTGATGGTGCCCTTGCGCGCCAGGGTGCCCTGCAACCACTGCACCAGGCCGCGCCAGTAATCGACCCCGATGAGGTAGACGGGGAACGGGATGATCTTCTTCGTCTGGATGAGCGTCAGCGCCTCGAACAGCTCGTCCAGGGTGCCGTAACCGCCCGGGAAGATGACGAACGCCGTCGAGTACTTCACCAGCATGACCTTGCGCACGAAGAAGTACTTGAAGCCGACGCTGTCCGTCTGGTAGCGGTTGGGTGCCTGCTCATGCGGCAGGGTGATGTTGAGCCCCACACTGCGGCCGCCTGCTTCGAAGGCGCCCTTGTTGGCTGCTTCCATGATGCCGGGACCACCGCCGCTCAGCACCGTGTAGCCGGAGTCCGCGAGCTCGCGCGCCAGCTTCTCGGCCTGCACGTACCATTCATTGTCAGGCTGCAGGCGGGCTGAACCGAAGATGGTGACGGCCTTGTCGACGTCGTTCATCGCCTCGAAACCCTGGGCGAACTCGCCGATGATCCTGAACATGCGCCAGGCATCCTCGGTCATCGCGTCGATCACGTACTGCTTTTCACCATTGTCCATGCGCAATGGTACCTTCCGGCCAGGCTCACACCTTCAGGCTGGCGACAGTCACCCCGTGTCCGCCGTCGTAAGGAGCAGCGTCAGAGAAGTCCGCGACCCGGCGGTCATCTTTTAGGTAGCGGCGGACCGCGTCGCGCAGCGCGCCGGTACCTTTGCCATGCAGGATGCGGACGGTACCGACCTTGAGCGCGTACGCCTCGTTCAGGAAGTCTTCGAGCTGTTCCAGTCCTTCTTCGACCCGCTCGCCGCGGATGTTCAGCTCTTCGCTGAAGGCGGTGCTGCCCACCGCATGTGACTCGCGCCGCTGCGGCTGTTTGCGTTCCCGGACCTTCAGGTCAGCTGTCGGTACGTTCACCTTGAGGAGACCGAGCTGCACGACTGCCTGGTCGCCACGCAGCTCCAGCAGCTGACCGGCTGCGTCATAGCTGGCGACGTACACTTCCTGGCCCGGTCTCAGCGTCTTGCCGCTCTGGCGGGGCGCCGCCTTGCTGCGGCGCCGGGGCAGGTTGCCCTGCCGGCGTGCTTCCTCTCGCAGCTGCTGGATCTGCTGCATCGCGCTCCCGCGCTTCTCCGGGCTGCTGCTGGCGGTCCGCCTCAGCTCACTCGCCTGCTGCATCGTGCGTTTCAGCATCTCATCTGCCCGCCTGGCGGCATCAGCCAGCAATTCCTGTTCAGAGCGCCGCAGCGCCGTGATCTGCTCCCGCAGCAGCTCCGCTTCCTCCAGCGCCTGTTCGCGCTCGCGGGCCGCGTCAGCCAGCTGCTCCTCCAGCTGCTCCCGCTGCCGCTCGAGCGTTACCAGCAGGCTCTCAAGCCGCTCCCCTTCAGGACCCAGGATCTCACCGGCGCGCTCCAGCAGGTCCGCGGGCAGACCCAGCCGTTCCGCGATCGCCAGCGCGTACGAGCGGCCCGGCTGGCCCGGGACGAGTTCGAAGGTCGGCATCAGCCGGTCGACATCGAAGCGCATGGCGGCGTTCAGCACGAAATCATGTTCACTCGCGAACACTTTCAGCGGCGCCAGGTGGGTGGTGACGAGGCCGAGGGCGCCGCGCCGAAGCACCTCCTCCAGGATCGCCTGGGACAGGGCCGCGCCCTCGGCGGGGTCCGTACCCGAACCGAGCTCGTCTATGAGCACCAGCACATCCGGGGCCGCCTCCAGGACGATGCGTTTCAGGTTCACCAGATGCGCGGCGTAAGTGCTCAGGCTCGCCTCGATGCTCTGCTCGTCACCGATGTCGACCAGCAGTTTCCTGAAGCGCGGCAGCCGGGGAACGCTGCCCGGCTCCGTCGCCACGAACAGGCCGCTTGACGCCATCAGTGCCGCCAGGCCCAGTGATTTGATCAGGACGGTCTTGCCGCCCGCGTTCGGGCCGGTGACGATGAGCAGCCGCAGTTGCCGGTCGAGACCCAGGCTGTTGGGCACGCAGTTCTCCACGAACGGATGGCGCAGACCGTCGAGCTTGATCGCGTCCTCACTGAACTCGGGCCTCACCAGCCGCCAGTCGCGGGCGAGCCTGGCGCTCGCCTGGCTCAGGTCCAGCAGTCCGAGTGCGCTCAGGGTCGCCTCGAGCTGCGGCTCGGAAGCGAGCCGCTGGCCGAGGCTGATGAGGATGCGCCGCACCTCGTCACGCTCCTCGAGCTCAAGCAGGGCCAGCTCGTTGTTCATGCCGATCACCTGCTGCGGTTCGACGAACACGGTGGCGCCCGAGTCGCTGCTGTCCAGCACGATGCCCGGCACCTGCGACTGGAAACTCGCCCGGACCGGGATGACGTAGCGGTCACGCCGCTGGGTGATGAACGGGTCCTGGATCGCCTCACTGCGGCGCTCCATGATGTCCTGCAGTCGTTCCCGGATGCGGCTGCGCAGCGGGTTGAGCCGGCGCCTTATCTCCCGCAGTTTCGGTGTGGCATCATCACGCACGCGGCCGTCGTTGTCGAGCTGTTCCCGTACCAGCCGCAGCGCGCCATCGAAACTGCCCATGTGACTGGCCACCGCGGCCAGTGCCGGCCGCTCCTCATCGCCGGCAAGGGCCCGCCTGACGGAGCCGGCAGCGTCCATCGTCCAGGCGATCTCGAGCAGCTCGGCTCCCTCGAGCAGTTCGCCCTCATTGATGCGGTTGAGCAGGGGCCTGATGTCGCGGATGCCGCCCAGGGACAGGTCAGCACCGGACAGGATCTCCTCCGTCCGGTTCCAGGCAGCGCTGATCTCCGCGTCCGGCAGGTCCGGCAGAAGCGAACCGGCCAGCTCGCGGCCCAGCGCTGTGGAAGTGCGTTCGCCCAGCTGGTCAAGCAGCCGGAAGTACGCGAGTTTGTCCAGTGTCCCTGTCTCTGCCTTCACAGCCGGTCAGTATAAGGCAGCACGGTCTGTTGACTCAGTCGCCCGGGTGGGCTTCGGCGGTGAAGCGGTAACCGACTCCCCAGATCGTGTGGATGTGCACGGGCCGCGACGGATCAGGTTCGAACAGGCGCCTGAGCCGCACGATGACGTTGTCGACCGTCCTGCTGGTCGGCCAGGCATCGAGGCCCCATACCTCGTCGAGTATCTGGTCACGGCTGACGACCTCACCTTCGTGACGCGCCAGCAGCCGCAATATGCCGTGTTCGCGTTCGCCCAGCAGCTCCTCACGGCCGTCAGCCAGCTTTGCGCGCCAGGTGCGGAAGTCCACGCTGTGCCCGCCGAACTCCAGCAGGTCGGAGCCGCCGGCCCAGTTGCGCCGCCTCAGCATGTTGCCGACGCGCAGCAGGAACTCGGTACGGTTGAACGGTTTGACGAGGTAATCGTCACCGCCGGCGGACAGGCCACGGATGCGGTCCTCGGCCTGGCTGCGGGCGCTGAGGAACAACACCGGGGTGACGTCACCGGTCCGACGCATCCGCTCGCAGATCTCGAAGCCGCTCAGTCCGGGCAGCATCACGTCGAGCACGACCAGATCCGGTTTGCTGGCCGGCCAGATGGTCAGCGCCTCGTGCCCGTCGCCCGTGGTACTTACCCGGTAACCTTCATGTTCCAGGTTGTCGCTGAGTACGTCGCGCAGTACGGGCTCGTCTTCGATGATCAGTACGTGCGGCTTCATGGCTGCAGTCCTCTTCCCTGCAGACCGGCGGGTTCAGGGGCGTCCGGGGCGGCCTGCTGCCCCCCGGTGGCCGGTGAGAGGCTGCGGGGCAGCGACAGGGTGAAGCGGGTACCGGTCCCGCCGGGTCCGGCTTCGTGCCGCACCCAGCCGTTGAGCGACTCGGCGGTCGCCTTGACGAGGTGCAGGCCGAGGCCCACACCAGGTGCCGTGCGCTGCAGCTCCGAGCCGACCCGGTAGAAACGGTCGAACACGCGCTGGCCCACAGCCGGCGGGATGCCGCTGCCGCGGTCCGTGACGTGCAGCCGGACGACGTCGCCCCTGCCTTCCAGTTCGATGCTGACGGGTTTGACAGCTGACGGGGTGTACTTGATCGCGTTGTCTATCAGGTTCTTTATGATCAGCTCCAGTGACGGCCGGTCCACCCTCACGGGCAGCGGCTCCGGAAAGGTCACGACCTCCAGCCTGGCGCCCCGGGCCTCGAACCCGGGCCGGTGGCTGTCGATTATGCGCAGCACCAGGCTGTTGAGCTCCGCCTCCTGCAACTCAGGCTGCAGCTGCTGTTCCTCCAGCCTGGTGCTGGCGAGCACGCCTTCACTCAGCTGTTCCAGGCGACTGAGCTCACCTTCCAGCCGCTGCAGGTAGTCACGCTGCCGCTCAGCGGGCAGCTCGCGGTCCAGTACCGTCTCCACCAGCAGGCGCATCGTGCTCATCGGGGTCTTCAGTTCATGGGTGACGGCGGACAGGAAGTTCTGCTGCTGGAACTTCAGTTCCTGTTCGACCCGGAAGCGGCGGCCGAGCAGCCAGAACACGAACAGCATGACCGCTGCGAACCCGATCGATTCGTTGACGAACATGCGGATGCGGCGCGTCTGGGCGTTCAGGAACGAATCAAGCCGTTCCGCGGCGACGCTGGCCGTGCCTTCGGCACTGAACTCGAGGTGGGGGTAGGCTTCCCGGAGCTGATCCGGGTCTCCGCCGAGGGCAAGCAGGGCGGTCGCTGCGCTGGCATCGCGTTGCCAGTCACGGGCGGTCTCCCTGCTGACCCGCTCGACGTACGCGTTCTGGAAGTAAAGCCACCAGGCGAGCTGTGCCATCACGAACAGCGCGACCCCGGCCAGCAGGAGTGTCATGGTCCTGCGTCGCTCCACCAGCGGCATCGTACCCGGGTCGCCGTTCACCACTGTCACGATACTGTCTCGGGCGCTCATCGCCCGTCGGCTCAGCTGCTGCGACCGCGTCCGCGCCGGGTCTCACGCCGCACAGCGGGCTCCGGTTCCAGCTGACTGCTGCTGGCGAAGGCCGGGGTGGTGAGCAGGTATTCCTCCATCATCACCTTGGCCAGTGCCACCACCGGGATGGCGATGAACGCTCCGATGATGCCGAACAGGGCAACGCCGATCAGGATCGAGATGATGACGGTGACCGGGTGCAGGTTGGTGGTCTTGCCCAGGATGAGCGGTGCGTACACGTGAGCTTCCAGCTGGTTGGCGATGACGATGATGGCGAGCGTACCGACTGCCGTCCAGGGAGACACGGTGAGGGCGAGCAGCACCGCCGGCACGCTGCTGATGATCGGTCCGAGGTAGGGCACGATGTTGAACAGCGCTGCCACGAACGCGAGCGTGAGCGCCAGCGGCACCCCCAGCAGCGTGAAGCCTATCCACAGGGTCACGCCGATGAACAGGTTGATCAGTATCTGACCCCGCAGGAAGCCGCCGACGACCCGGTCGGTCTTGGAGCGCACGTCCAGGAACACCTCGCGGTAGCGGACCGGCACGTAACGCACCACCGCCCGGCTGAAGCGGGGGAAGTCATACAGGAAGTAGGCGCTGATCAGGATGATGAAGAACACCTGCACGCTGCCTGAGACGATGCTAACGACCCCGCCGACCAGGTAGTCGCTGCCGCCCTCCAGCAGCCGCTGGAACGCGGTGCGCAGCATGGTCGCTGCCTGGGCCAGGTAGTCGCTGATCATGTCCTGGGCGGTCTGCACCAGGGGCGTGACGGCTGCGACGCCGTCCTCCATGAACTCGGTATCGGGATCTGCCCCGAACCGTTCGAACAGCTGCGGCAGTCCCTGCAGCCACTCGACGAAACCTGTGACCAGCGGGGTGAGACCTTCAAGGGCGCTGGGGATGAGCCGCAGGAACTCGCCCAGCTGACCCACGACCTGAGCCAGCAGCACTGAACCGATGATGATGAGTATCGTCAGCAGGAAGTACACGATGGCGACAGCGAAGCCGCGGCTGACCCGCAGTCGGGTCAGGAAGTCAACCACCGGGTTGAGTATGTAGGCCAGCAGGTAGCCGACTATCGCGACGGTTATGGCGAAAGTGTAGGCGTGCCGGGTGTTCCAGAGGATGAGCAGCACCAGCAGTGCAGCGATCACATATACAGCTGCCCGCACCCAGACGTTGGCCCAGACGACTTCTACCGCTCCCCGGCCTCCGGGACCGGGCGGTCCGAATCTCGGTTTCGCGCTGTTGAGCGCTGACTCGCGGCTGCGAGGCTCAGCAGGCGGCTCGGCCTGCGTTGGAATCCGTTCCTCTGGCTGGTCAGTCACGCGCCAAGCTTACCGCACCCTCCGTCTGCGTCTCCGCGGCAGGGAGTCGACCAGCAGGTGCAGCCACTGGGACAGGTAATAACCGACTGCGCTGCCGGCCAGCAGCCAGCCCCATTGCCCGTCGAGAGCAGCCCGCACTTCAAGCCGGTAGCCGAGCCAGCCGGCGGCCACCTGGAACAGTTCCGCCAGGGCCAGCAGCAGCATCAGCAGGTAAATCAGCCGGGTGAGGGGCCCCAGCAGCCAGCTGTGCGACAGCCCCCTGTGCCTGAACACCGCTCCGTAGGGCACCCAGAGGATACCGAGCAGACCCCAGTGCTTCTTGGCCCGCACGCTGCGGTTGGCCAGGTCGAGGTCGGGGGTGATCAGGAACGTGCCGACCAGGTAACTGACCAGGAACGCCAGCCGCGCGGGCAGCGGCGCCAGTGACTCCGGCAGAAACGGCCGGCCCTGGAGCTGCAGCATGTACCAGGTCGCAGCCAGCCCGCCCAACGCCACCAGGTTGACCCGCTCATGGGACCGGCCATCAGCCATGCTCAGGCAGCCGCCACCTGCTGCGCCTGGATCGCCGTCAGCGCGATCGTGTAGATGATGTCATCGACCAGCGCCCCACGCGACAGGTCGTTAACCGGGCGTTTCAGCCCCTGCAGCATCGGTCCGATGCTGATCACGTTCGCGCTGCGCTGCACCGCCTTGTACGTGGTGTTGCCGGTGTTCAGATCCGGGAACACCAGCACCGTGGCGCGACCGGCCACGGATGAATCCGGCGCCTTGGAGCGGGCGACGCTCGCCACTGAAGCCGCGTCGTACTGCAGCGGACCGTCGATGAGCAGATCCGGCCGGCGCTGCTGGGCGATGCGGGTCGCGTCGCGAACCTTCTCGACGTCGACGCCACTGCCGGACACACCGGTGCTGTAGGAGATCATCGCTACCCGGGGTTCGATGCCGAACAGTGCTGCGGAGTCCGCGCTCTGGATGGCGATGTCCGCCAGTTCGAAAGCGTCCGGGTCGGGGTTCACGGCGCAGTCGCCGTAAACGAGCACCTGTTCCGGCAGGCACATGAAGAACACGCTGGAGACGAGCCGGGCGCTGTCAGCCGTGCCGATCAGCTGCAGGGCAGGCCTCAGCGTATTCGCTGTAGTGTTGAGAGCTCCTGCGACAAGGCCATCGACTTCACCTTGAGCCAGCATCATCGTGCCCAGCACCACGTCGTCCTGCAGCTGCTCACGGGCGATCGGTTCGGTCATGCCCCGGTGCAGGCGCCGCTCGACCAGTGCAGCGACGTAATCGAAGCGGACCTCATCGGGATCTGTAACTTCCAGACCTTCAGGCAACTGCAATCCCTGTGCCTCTGCTACCCGGCGCACCTCAGCCGGCGAGCCGAGCAGCAGGCAACCGGCGATGCCACGTTCGACGCATTCAACGGCTGCTTTCACCGTACGCGGTTCGGTGCCTTCAGGCAGCACGATCCGCTTGCGCTGCTCGCGCGCCCGGCTGACCAGGCGATACATGAACGCCGCGGGTGAGAGCCGCGGCACCGACACCGCATCCGAGAGCGCCCGGTCCTTCAGCCAGTCCACCTCGAGGTGATGTGCGACCGTGGCCTTGACGGCGTCCAGGCGCTCCAGGTCATCAAGCGGCACCTCGAGGTTCAGGCTTGCCGCCATGGCCGCGGTGACGAACGAATCTGTCTCCACCTTGAGGACAGGCAGGCCGGTATCGAGGGCGGACTGGCACAGGGCCATGATCCGCGGGTCAGGTTCGATGCCGCCGGTGAGCAGCAGACCCGCAAGTGGTGTCCCGTTCAACGCGGCCATGCAGGCAGCCAGGATGATGTCATCGCGGTCACCCGGTGTGACCAGCAGCGCGCCGGGTCGGAGGCGGTCTGTCATGTTGGCGACCGAACGCGCCACCAGGGACACGTCGACCACCCGGCGGCTGCTGCTTTCACCCTCGTACAGCACTGAGGCGCCGAACTGCCGGACGACGTCAGCAACCCGGGGCGAGATCAGTTCCCGCTGCCACGGGACCGAACCCAGCAGCCTGAACGAACCGGTGAACAGCCGGCAGCTGCGCTGCAGCTCCTCTGCCTCATCCTCGGCGGAACGGGCCGGCAGGCTGCGGTTCGCTCCGAACACCTCCCGTGGCGCCCCCAGCATGTTCACGATGCAGCCCAGGACCCGCTCCGCTTCCGGTCCGCCGTAAAGTGCGCTGCTCAGCTCCAGCCGCTGGCAGAACTCCTTGACCGTGCCCTGGCCGATCGCCCCGACCAGGATCACCTCGGCGTCCAGTGCCTGGGCGATCGCTGCGTTGAGGTGCTCGACACCGAGCGCGTCAGCTGCATCGGCGACCCCCTCCACGATGACGACATCAGCCCCGGTCGCCACCTGCTGGAAGCGGCCGACGACCTCCGCCAGCAGCTGCGATTCCCGGCCCTGGCGCAGCAGTGCCTCGGCAGAGGAATAGGGCAGCGCCTCGGGAGGGTCCAGGTCGCTGCTGCTGCGGGCGAAGTGCGTACTCCTGTCAGGCCCGCTGGCGCCGGGCTGCGCGATCGGCTTCAGGAAGCCGACCCGCGTGCCCAGTCGGTCCAGCGCATGGAGCAGTCCGAGGCTCACGGAAGTGAGTCCGACGCCGGGGCCGGTCGGGGCGAGGTAATACACGTGAGTACGCGACATAAGGTGAAGACAGCATAACCGAGCCGCTTCTGAGGGTAGGATGTCAGGTCATGGACGGAAAACCCGGCTGGCAGCGGATGCTGTGGATACTGGCACTGGCACAGTTGCTGTCGTCAGTCGGTTTCAGCATGATCTTCCCGTTCCTGCCGAACTACGTCACCTCTTTAGGCGCCGTCAGCGGAATCAGCATCGCTTTCTGGACCGGTGCCGTGTTCAGTGCCCAGGCGATCACGATGTCGATCGCCTCGCCGCTGTGGGGTGCCGTAGCTGACCGTTTCGGCCGCAAACCGATGCTGGTCCGGGCCCTGATCGGCGGAGCGCTGGTCGTGACACTCATGGGTTTCGTAAGCAATGCCGAGCAGCTCGTCCTGCTTCGCGCGATCCAGGGGATCGTTTCCGGGACCGTCAGCGCCGGGAACGCCCTCGTCGCTTCGCTCGCCCCCCGCAACCGCATGGGCTACGCGATGAGCGTGCTGCAGACGGCCAGCTGGGGCGGTGTGGCGCTCGGTCCGGTCATCGGTGGCATCCTGGCTGACCAGTACGGCTACGCCTCCTCGTTCGTCATCACCGGAATCCTGCTGGCTGTGGGCGGCATTCTCGTCATCGTCGGAGTGAAGGAGGACTTCACCCCGGTCGCCCGCTCGAAACGCCAGTCGATACTGGGGGGCTGGAGGAGCCTGCTGGCCAAACGGGGCGTGGGCACCACCTTCGTCGCCCGGTTCACCTCCAGCCTCGGTCGCGGGCTGCTGGTTCCGATCCTGCCGCTGTTCATCCCCCTGCTCATGGCCGGGAGTTCGGGTATCAGCACCTTCACCGGCCTGGTCATCGGCGTCTCCAGCGCGACGGGCACGGTGTCGTCGCTGCTGCTGGGCAGCCTCGGCGACCGCGCCGGCCACCGCCGCATCCTGCTCATCTCGGGTGTGCTGTCGGCGATCAGCTACCTCGCGATGGCCTTCGTCACCGAAGGCTGGCACTTGCTCGTCCTGAACGCACTGTCCGGCTTCGCCACCGGCGGGCTCATGCCCGCGCTCAGTGCACTCATCGCCTCTTACGCCGATGATGATGAGATCGGCAGCGCCTTCGGACTCGACAACTCGGTCATGTCGGCCGCCCGTGCCGCAGCGCCACTCGTCGCCGTGGGCGTCGCTTCGCTGTTCAGCTACGAGGCGGTGTTCATCATCGGAGCGCTCATCTTCCTGTTCACCGTCGTGCTCGCCTGGCTCAAGCTGCCGGATATCCGCTCCAGACCGGACGTGGTAGGCCGCTGAACACTGCAGGCAGCCAGGGCGTTTATACTGGAGGGGTCACCAGGGGTGCCGCAGCATGGCTGCGGCTGAGATCAGACCCTAGAACCTGATTCCGCTAGTACGGACGGAGGAAGCGTGATGACACCTGACCTGAACAGGGTCTCCCCCGGTGACGGGAGGAGACCATGAAGAGACTTCTGCAGACAGCAATCACCCTGATCGCCCTGGCGGCCGGCTTGAGCCTGGCGCAGCAACCCGTGCGGGTACTCACCCACTCATCATTTGACCTGCCGGCGGAGCTGCTCGCCCGGTTCACTGCCGAGACCGGCTACCCGCTGGAACTGCTGCCCGCCGGCGACGCCGGCGAGGTCGTCAACCGCGCCATCCTCACCAGTGGCCGACCGCTCGCTGACGTCCTGTTCGGCGTCGACGGCAGCCTGCTGCAGCGTGCCGTCACGGCCGACGTGTTCGAGCCGTACGGATCAGAGCGGCTCAGTCTGGTGCCGGAACGCTACCTGCTGTCTGACGAACGGTTGGTCACACCGGTAGACGTGGGTTACGTCGCCTTCAACCTGGACGCCGGCTGGTTCGCGGAAGCCGGCCTGCCGCTGCCACAGTCGCTCGAGGAGCTGACCGAACCCCGTTACGCGGACCTGACCGTGGTGATGGATCCTGCCTCCAGCAGCCCTGGCCTGGCGTTCATGCTGGCCACCATCGGGCATTTCGGTGAGGACGGCTGGCTCGACTGGTGGGCGGCATTGCGCGACAACGGCCTGCAGGTCGTGAACGGCTGGACCGAGGGATACTACACGGCGTTCACACGCTACGGCGGTGACCGGCCGATCGTGCTCAGCTACGCCAGTTCGCCGGCTGCCGAGGTGATCTTCGCCGCTGAGGAACCTGAGACCGCACCCACCGTCAACCTGCTCTGCGAAGGCTGCGTCTACCGCCAGGTCGAGGCTGCCGGGGTGCTCCGCGGTGCAGCTAACCCTGAAGGCGCGCGGGCGTTCATCGACTTCCTGCTGTCAGCCGAAGTTCAGGCAGCCATCCCGCTGGCCATGTTCGTCTACCCGGTGCTGCCGGAGGTGGAGCTGCCGGCAGAGTTCAACGAGTACGCGGACGTGCCGGCAGACATCGGCAGCGGCCTGCCGGCGGAAGCCATCCAGGAAGGTCAGGCTGCCTGGCTGACAAGTTGGACCCAGGTGGTGCTGCAGGGCCGCGACCCCTCAGACGTCAGCGACTGAGCCGGCCGGCGTTCCGCCCGCACCGGAACCGGTCCACAGCAGGCTGAACGCGCCGCCAGCGGCGAGCAGCTCCTCCATGGTGCCGCTCGCCACCAGCTGGCCGTTGTCCATCACCAGTATCCGGTCAGCCCGCTCGAGCGCTGCGCGGCGATGTGACACGACCAGGCAGGTCGCATCGCCGCCCGCGAAGATCCCTTGCCACAAACGGCTCTCGGTCTCCACGTCCAGCGCGCTGGACAGGTCATCGAACACCAAGAGCTCAGCGTCCCGCAGGAACATGCGGGCCGCTGCGCTGCGCTGCACCTGACCGCCCGACAGGCGCACTCCGCGGCTGCCCACCTGGGTGTCCAGTCCCTCGTCCAGCAGGGCGACGTCGCGTTCCAGCACGGCCAGGCCGATGGCCCGCTCGAGGCCAGCAGCGGCAGCGTGTCTGCCCAGCACCAGGTTCTCGCGCAGCGTGTCGCTGAACAGCCGCGGTACCTGGGCGGTGTAGGCCACCTGGGGCGGGACGAGGAACGACGCAGGATCCGTCACTTCCTCACCGTTCCAGCTGATCGTACCAGCAGTGCGCGGCAGCAGGCCAAGCAGCGTCCGCAGCAGGGTCGTCTTGCCGGAACCGACACGGCCGGTGATCACGGTCAGCGTTCCCCGCTCCAGGCTGAAGCTTATGTCGTTGATGCCGCTGTTGCCGTCCGGGTAGGAGTAACTCAGCCCGTCGACCCGGAAGTGGCGGAGCGGCACCCGCCGCGGCTGCTGCTGCAGCAGCTCCGGCGGGTCTGCTGTGAGTCCCAGGCTGTCAGAGCGGACGAGTTCCGCCGCGGGAGCATCGACCAGCAGCCGGCCGAGCCGCTCGAAGGCGACGCCGGCCCGGCGGTGTTCCACGAGCATGTTGCCGAACCAGGTCATTATGCTCGTCAGGTAGGGCAGGTAAGCCATGAACAGGGCGAAATCACCGACGGTGAACGCGCCGCGGTTCATGCGGTCGGCAGCGGCGAGCAGCATGATGCCGGTCGCGACGCTGACCATGTTGTCCGAGACGCTGCGGAACGACTCGGTAAGCAGGCTGTCACGCAGGCCGGCCCGCCGCCTCGTCTCGTTAAGCTCGCTGAAGCGGGCAAGCGCGCTCTCCTCGTGGCCGGCGATGCGCAGCGCCTGGATGCTGCCCATCATCTCGCCGATGAAGTCGGTGACGCGGCCGGTAGCTTCACGCAGCCGTCTCCGCGTGTTGCGGATCGGCACCTGCAGCACCCTGGCGAACAGCACCGCGATGAGCATCGGCAGCAGCACCAGCACCGTCAGGTAAGCATCGATGCCCAGCATCACGATGATGGCGATCAGCGCGAACGACACGAAACCAGCCAGGTCGACGTAGCTGTCGACGTAGCGGGCTATGTCCTCGACATCGTCCCGGAACCTGGTTACCGCCTCACTGGGCGAGTCCGGCAGGCGCCGTGCCCCCTTGGCGGTGAGCAGCCAGCGGAGCAGGTTGCGGCGCAGCAGCAGCTGCACTTCGAGCCAGTAGACGCTGAAGGTCAGGAACGCTGCCGCCAGGTTGACGAGCCGGGCCAGGTTGACGATCAGCAGCAGCACGAGGAAGGTCCACGGGTTCGCCGTACCGGCCGGGCCGGCCGACAGTGCATCGAACAGCCCCTTGTCGAGCACGCCGTACAGCACCGGGCTGGCGTGGTTGAGCAGCCACAGTGAGGCCGTGAGCAGGAACAGTGGCGTCCGGTAGCGGAGCAGCCAGCCGATCATCTTCAGGGTCGAGGGCGGTGTCACGGCTGTTTTCATGGTTCCTCCGCCGCGGCAGCGAGCAGCCCGTCGAGGTCGCCGTCGCCGCGGGCGGCGCTCAGCAGGCGGGCGTAGCGGCTTGAGGGATCCGCTGCGAGGCGTTCGCGTGCACCGAACTCGGCGACGCGGCCGTCCTCGAGCACGAGTATCGAATCAGCCCGCTCGACCGTCTCGAGCCGGTGCGCGATGATGATCGCCGTACGGCCGGCCAGCAGGCGCGCAACTGCCTCCTCGAGCTTGCGTTCCGTAGCCGGATCAAGCCGCGATGACGGTTCATCGAGGATCACGAGACCGGGGTCCTTCAGGAACACCCGTGCCAGCGCCAGCAGCTGCGCCTCGCCTGAGCTGAGGTTGCTGCCGCCGGCACCGATGAACGTGTCGAGCCCACCCGGCTGGGCGGCGAGCCAGTCACCGAGCCCGAGCGACACCAGCAGCTCTTCGAGCAGCTCGTCACTGTGGTCGGCAGCGAAGAAGGTGAGGTTGTCACGCACGGTTGCCTGGAACAGCTGCACGTCCTGGGTGACGAGCCCGACGCTGCGGCGCAGCGAACGCTCATCCAGCTGCCTGAGGTCATGGCCGGCCAGCCTGACGATGCCGCCGCTGGGGTCGTAGAAGCGGAACAGCAGCCGGCTCAGGGTCGTCTTGCCGCTGCCGGTCCTGCCGAGCAGGCCCAGCACCTCGCCGGGCGCCAGGCTGAAACTGACGTTGCGCAGCGTGGTCCGGGCCGGCAGCTCACCGGTCTGCGGGTAGCGGAAAGTGACATCCTGGAACGACAGTGACAGCGCTCCTGCCGGCAGCTGCGTGCTGCCACCCGCCGGCAGCTGCGATCCGGTCTGCAGCAGCTGCCGCACCCGCGTCAGGCCCGCGCTGGCCTTCTGCAGCTCCTGCATGTGCTGGGTGACCAGCTCGATCTGTTCGTTCAGCATGCCGAGGTACTGGAACACGACGAAGGCGGTGCCGACACTGTGCCTGCCCTGCATTACGAACAGGATCATCAGCCCCATGCCTACGGTCATGCCGATTATGTAGGTGCCGTAAGCTCCGAGCCAGGAGTACATGCGCAGCCGCCAGGCGGTCAGTGAGGTGTTGCGGAAGCGGCGCATGACGGGATTGAAGCGCCAGAGGGCGTGGCGTCCTGCACCATTGGCACGGATGTCCTCGATACCGCTCAGACGCTCCTCGATGAAACCGAACAGTTCGGCGGTGCTTTCACGCTCCACCCCGGTCGCCTGCTCGGCGCGCCGGCGGGTCAGCAAGATGACGGCAACTTCCAGCAGGCTGACGAGACTGAGTCCCAGCCCGATCCACGGGTCGATGAACCAGAGCACCACCAGTACGCTCAGGACGATCAGCAGGCCGCCGAACACCCTCACGGAGAACTGGCTGAAGAAGTTGCCGAGCGCGGTCAGGTCCCCGTCGATCCGCTCGATGAGTTCGCCGGGGGTGCGGGCCTTGTGGAAGTCGATGTCGAGGCTGAAGGCGTGCCGGGCCAGGTCGGAGCGCAGCGTGTTGGTCACGCGCCAGCCGAGGTCAGCGCCGGTGTAGGTCGCGGCGGCAGCAAGCAGCTGCCGCACCACCGCCGCCACGAGGAAGATCACGGCGATGCCGCGCAGGGCGGCTGGCACGGCTCCTGAGAGCGCTTCGTCGATGAAATCGCCCAGGAGCAGCGGCACGTACAGCTGCAACGCCACGTAAAGCAGCAGGAGTACGGCCATGACGCTGATGCGCGTCAGTTCGGGACGGAGGTAGGTGTGCAGCCGGCCGGCTGCCGCCGGCCCGGCGGTTGTGGGTGGGTTCATGGGAAACCTGTCCTGTCGGATCGTCAGCTGAGGCGGCCCGGACGAGCCGGGGCCCCAAGCAGGAAGCAACGATATGTTTCTGAGCTGTCAGCAGGCAGTCCGCCTTAGCGGAGCCTGGGCTGGAAGCTGTTCAGCAGCAGCTGTTCGTGAGCATTGACATCGTTGTTACTCTCCCTGCCGGTCAGAGACCAGGTTTCGGAAACGCACCAATCTATACCACCTCCATTACGCGGGTCAAGGGCTGAACATGGCTCTGTGGCAGCGACCACTACACTGGGAAGAATGAAGATAGAGATCTGGTCCGACATCGCCTGCCCGTTCTGCTACATCGGCAGGCGCCATCTGGAACTCGCCGCTGAGGAACTGCCTTTCCGCGACGAGCTCGAAGTGCACTGGCGCAGCTTCCAGCTCGATCCAGCTGCCGAGGTCGAGCAGGATCGTGACACGATCACGATGCTGGCTGAGAAGTACGGGATGAGCCGGGAGCAGGCCGCCGAGAACCAGCGCCAGGTCGCTCAGCGCGCCGCTGAAGTGGGGCTCGAGATGAGCGAGACGGGTGGCATCCCCACCAATACCGCTGATGCCCACCGGCTGCTGCACCTGGCCCGGGAGCATTCGCTGGCTGATGAGCTGAAAGTCAGCCTGTTCCAGGCGCACTTCGCCGGCGGCAAGAACGTGGGCCAGAGGGACGTGCTCCGGGAGCTGGCCACCTCAGTGGGCCTGCCGGCTGCCGAGGTCGACCAGGTGCTTGACAGCGACCGCTTCGCCACCGACATCATCGCTGAACAGCAGGAGGGACAGGGACTCGGAGTACAGGGCGTGCCGTTCTTCGTGCTCGACCGCAAGTACGCACTGAGTGGAGCCCAGCCACCGGAGGTGTTCCGGCAGGCACTCACCCAGGCGTGGGAGGAGAAGCAACAGCACAGCCAGTGATAACCTGCCCTCGTGGCGCTGCAACTGCATGACCTGACCCGCAGCTACGGTGCTGCCCGGGCCCTGGAAGGCGTCAGCCTGGAGCTGCCGGACAGCAGTGTCCTGGGCCTGCTCGGCCCCAGCGGTTCAGGCAAGAGCACCATGCTGCGGCTGATAGCCGGCCTGGAGCAGCCTGAGCGCGGAACGATCCGCTTCGCCGGCCGGGACCTTACCGGCGTGCCAGCCCAGGAGCGGAACTTCGGCCTCGTGTTCCAGGATTACGCGCTGTTCCCGCATCTTGACGTGGAAGCGAACATCGCCTTCGGGCTGGTGGAACGCGGCTGGCCCGCTGCCAGGCGGCGGGCCCGGGTGGCGGAGATGCTTGAACTGACCGACCTGACGGGCCTGGGCCGTCGCCGCATCGACCAGCTTTCCGGCGGCCAGCAGCAGCGGGTCGCCCTGGCCCGCGCACTCGCCCCCGCTCCGGGGCTGCTGCTGCTCGACGAGCCCCTCTCCAACCTGGATGCCAGCCTGCGCGAGTCGCTGACGGTCAGCCTCGCCCGGCTGCTGCGCGACAGCGGTCTGCCTGCGGTGCACGTCACCCATGATCAGGCGGAAGCGTTCCGCCTGGCGGACATGGTCGCCATCCTGCGCGCCGGCCGCCTCGTGCAATACGGACCGGCCACGGCTGTTTACCGGGCGCCCCGCAACGCCTGGACGGCGCGCTTCCTCGGTTACCGCAACGTCTTCGAACAAGGAGAACACCCCATGCTGCTTGACGATGGTCAGGTGCGGGTACTGCCGCCGGACAGTGCGCTGCTCCCGGCAACAGTAAGGCAGGTGCTGCCGCGCGGCAGCGGGCTGGACCTGGTGCTGCAGCCTGAGGGCTGGCCAGAACCGCTGCTGTGGCGCGGCCACGTTCGTGAGCTGGCGGCCGAACCACGCCCGGGCGATCAGGTTGGCCTCGCCGTCCCCGACACCGCCTGGATCGGGCTTGAGAGCGGATGAAGGCGGTACTGTTCGCCGCGGGACGGCTGAAGCTGAGTGACTGGCTGCTGGAACGCTGCCAGCGCGCGGACCTGCTCGTGGCCGTCGACG
>Ga0209487_1001551_pt1 | contig 19287 bp, 20 predicted proteins | sample Poulit2012_FD_187524 | JGI IMG/M metagenome (GOLD analysis project Ga0209487, IMG submission 187524) | Agricultural soil microbial communities from Georgia to study Nitrogen management - Poultry litter 2012 (SPAdes) (version 2) | ecosystem: Environmental > Terrestrial > Soil > Agricultural land...
TTCTTCGTCCTCGCCCACGGCCGCGGACGAGTCCAGACCCAGGGGACCGGAGGAGACCACGGCCGCTGCGCCGTCGTCGGCCTGGAGGGCCTCCCACTCGGCGAGCAGCGAGGAGTCGATCTGCCGCACCAGCGCCCCGAGCCACTCGATCAGCTCGGTCAGCTCCTCGGTGCGCATCCGCTCGGGCACCACCTGTCGCAGCGCCTTGTAGGCATCGGTGAGGTAGCGCAGCACCACCCCTTCGCTGCGGGCGATCGAGTACTTCGAGATCAGCTCGGAGAACGTCATCGCGTGCTCCGCCATCTCTCGCACCACCGACTTCGGCTTCAGCTCGTAGTCGTCCACCCACGGGTTGGTAGTGCGGAACTCCGCCAGCGCAGCGGTGAGCAGCTCGGCCAGCGGCTTGGGGTAGGTGATCTCGTCCAGGGCGTTCATCCGCTCGGTGTACTCCCACCCCTCGGCCTTCATCGCCGCGATCGCCTCGCCCTTGGCGGCCTTCTCCTGGGCGATCAGCAGCGGGCGCGGGTCCTCCAGGGTGGACTCGATCACCGAGACCACGTCCAGGGCGAAGTCCTCGTCCTCGGGGTCGAGCAGCTCCAGAGCAGCTAGCGCGAACGGGGACAGCGGGGCGTTCAGCGCGAACTCGTCCGGCACCTGGCCGACCAGGCGCACAGTGGACTGCCCGTCCGGACCGGTGGCCCGCTCCACCAGGCCGGCCTGGCGCAGCGTGCGGTAGATGCCCACCGCCCGGCGCAGGTGCGGGTTCCGGTCGGTGGGGGCGTCGTGGTTGTCGGTGAGCAGCGCGGTGATCGCCGGCAGCGGGTCCCCGGGGCGGGAGAGCACCCCGAGCACCATCGCATGGGAGACCTGGAACTGGCTGACCAGCTGCTCCGGGGTGGCGTCCCGGAGCCGTTCGTAGGTCTTGTCCGTCCAGTTCACCGCGCCGGCGGGAGCCTTCTTCCGCACGATCTTGCGCTTCTTGCGTTCGTCGTCACCGGCCTTGGCGAGCGCTTTGGCGTTCTCGATCACGTGCTCGGGTGCCTGCACGATCACCTCACCGGTGGTGTCGAACCCGGCGCGTCCGGCCCGGCCGGCCACCTGGTGGAACTCCCGGGCGGACAGGTGCCGCATCCGGACCCCGTCGAACTTGGTCAGCCCGGTGAGCAGCACAGTACGGATCGGCACGTTGATGCCCACCCCGAGGGTGTCGGTGCCGCAGATCACCGGCAGCAGCCCCTGCTGGGCGAGCCGTTCCACCAGCCGCCGGTACCGGGGCAGCATGCCGGCGTGGTGCACCCCGATCCCGTGCCGCAGCAGCCGGGACAGGGTGGCACCGAACCCGCGGGCGAAGGTGAAGTCGCGCAGTGCCTCGGCGATCTGGTCCCGGTGCGCGCGGGAGGCGACCGGGATCGAGGTCAGCGACTGCGCCTGCTCTACGGCCGCCGCCTGGGTGAAGTGCACGATGTACACCGGGGTGCGGTGGGTGCCGAGCAGCTCGCGGACCACCTCCTGCAGCGGTTCGACCGAGTAGCTGTAGGTCAGCGGTACCGGCCGTTCGGTGTTGGCGATCACCGCCACCGGATCGCCGGTGCGCCGGGTGAGGTCCTCGGCGATCGCAGACACGTCCCCGAGGGTGGCGCTCATCAGCACGAACTGGGTGTGGGCCAGCTCCAGCAGCGGCACCTGCCACGCCCAGCCGCGCTGCGGGTCGGCGTAGAAGTGGAACTCGTCCATCACCACCTGGTCCACACCGGTCTCGGCGCCGCCGCGCAGGGTCTGGTTCGCAAGGATCTCCGCCGTGCAGCAGATGATCGGCGCGCCTGAGTTGATCGCCGAGTCCCCGGTGAGCATGCCCACCTGCTCGGCACCGAAGATGTCCACCAGGTCGAAGAACTTCTCGCTGACCAGCGCCTTCAACGGGGCGGTGTAGTAGGTGCGCTGCCCGCGGGCCAGGGCCACGTAGTGCGCCGCCACGGCGATCAGCGACTTGCCCGACCCGGTGGGCGTGGAGGCGATCACGTGTGCCCCGGTGACGATCTCGATCAGCGCCTCCTCCTGGTGCGGGTACAGCTCCAGGCCACGCCCGGCGGCCCAGTCGGTGAACGCTTCGACGAGGGCGTCGTCGTCGGTCGGGTCGGCGGGGAGGGAGAGAGTCATCGCCTGCCATTCTCGCAGGGCATACTGTCCCGGTGACCCGCCCGCTCTGCTTCCTGGCCTCCCGTGCCGAACCGGCGGCAGCCGACGCTGAGTACGCCAGCGTGCTCACCCACACCGGGCTCGGTCCTGAACAGCTGGTACGGGTGCGGCTGGACCAGGGCGCCCGCCCCGGGCCGCTGACCGGGTACGCCGGGGTCATCCTGGGTGGCAGCCCGTTCACCGCTTCCACTCCGGAGGCGGACAAGTCCAGCATCCAGCACCAGGTGGAGGACACGCTGGCCGACCTGCTCGATGAGGTGGTCGCCGAGGATGTTCCGTTCCTCGGGCTCTGCTACGGCATCGGTGTGGTGGGCCGCTGGGGCGGCGGAGTGGTGGACGGGAGGTTCGCCGAGGACACCGCTGCGGTGACGATCAGCCTCACCGACGAGGGGCGCACCGACCCGCTGCTGGCCGGGATGCCCGGCCAGTTCCAGGCCTACGTCGGGCACAAGGAGGCCTGCACCGAGCTGCCCCGCGGTGCAGTGGTGCTGGCCACCTCCTCAGCGTGCCCGGTGCAGATGTACCGGTTCGCCCCGCGTGCGTACGTCACCCAGTTCCACCCGGAGATGGACGCCGAGGCGGTCCGGCTGCGGATCGAGGTGTACGCCCACGCCGGCTACTTCCCGCCCGATGAGGTGGCCGCGGTGATCGAGCGCACCGCCCGCGCCGACGTCACCCCGGCACACCAGGTGCTGCGGGCCTTTGCCGACCTGGCCGCTGCCGCCGGACCGGGCGTCACCCGCCGAGACGTTTCTCCAGGTACTCCGCGGTCTCGGTGAGGGTGTGCTTGCTGCCGTCGGCGGCGACGTAGGTGTAGGAGTAGGTCTCGGTGCGACCCGTCGGGGTGTAGCCGAGCCGTTCGTACAGGCGGCGGGCACCGGAGTTGTCCTCGCTCACCCCGATCCAGATCCTGGTGAAGCTGGCTGCCTCGGCCTCCGCGGCAGCCACGATCGCCGACCCGATGCCGTGCCTTCGGTGCGCGGCGGCGACCTGCAGGTTCTTCAGCTCCGGTACCGGGGCCCACTCCAGCTCACCCGAGCCCACTGGTTCCGGCCCGATCCAGGCGACCAGGTAGGCGCACTCGCCTGCGGACTGCCGGGTGAAGGTGCGGCGGGCGTAGTTCTTCTCCTCAGGTTCTCCAGCGGCGATCTGGGCGACCTCGCGGGCGGTGCAGCGTCGGACGCTGACCGTGCTCATCTCCTGCCGACTCCCCGGGCGGTGAGGATCTCGCTGTTCAGCTGCGGCCAGAGCCGGCCGTGCACGCTCTCGGAGAAGGACTTCTCACCGAGGAACGCGGCCACCAGCCGGGCGTTCGGATCCACCCAGAGGAAGCTGCCGGACTGGCCGAAGTGGCCGAACGTGGCTGGGTCGGCCTCCGGCGCGGTCCAGTGCGGCGACTTGTCCGCCCGGATCTCATACCCCAGCCCCCAGTCGTTGTGGGACTGTCGGCCGAACCCGGGTAGCACTCCGGTCAGCCCGGGGAAGGCGACAGTGCGAGCCTGCTCGCCGAGCTCGGCGGAGATCAGGGTGGGGGTGAGCAGCTCGGTGCCCAGGCCGAGCACGTCCAGGGTGGAGCCGGTGGCGGAGTAGGCGGGGCTGCCGGTCATCGTGGTGCTGGTCAGCTCCAGCGGCTCCAGCACGACGGCGTTCGTCCAGTCCGCGAAGGACGTCCCCACCTGTTGGGCTACGTGTTCCCCGAGGGTCTCGAAACCGATGTTGGAGTACACCCGGCGCTGCTCGGGGGACTGGGTGGGCGCACCAGCCTCGAACGGCAGCCCGGAGGCGTGCGCGAGCAGGTGCCGCACGGTCGACCCTTCCGGGCCGGCTGGCTCGTCCAGGTCCACCAGTCTCCGGTCCACGGCCACCAGGGTGGCCAGGGCGGCGAGCGGTTTGGTCACCGACTTCCACGGCCGGACGGCTTCCACGTCGCCGTCCAGGCTGATGATCTCGACATCGGTGCAGACGGCCAGGGAGACCGGGAAGTCGAAGGAGTCCAGCGTGGGGTAGGTGCTCACCAGGACAGCCTGCCAGAGATCACCCGGAACGGGCGGCCCGGTCCGAGGAGGAGTAGCGCCCATCTGCCCCCGACGGCGGCGGAGGCACCTCAAGGCCGTACAGCGTGCCGATCGCGTCCTGCACCTCAGGCAGCCGCCCCTCGGCCGCCAGCCGGCGCACCCGGGTGGTCGGTTCGTGCACCAGCACCCCGGCGAAGTGCCGCAGGGCACGTTCGGTCTCCTCCGTCAGCCGGCCGCGTGCGGCGAGGCGGTCCAGCTCGTCCGCGAGCACCTGATCGACCCGGCCCCGGTAGGCGGCGATCGTCGGTCCGGCGCTCTGCTCGGCGCTGCGCCGGTCGAAGCTGGCCGCGGCCTGCTGCACCAGGTCCATCGCCTGGGCGCTCGCGTCCAGCTCGGCCACCGGGGCGTGCAGGCTGATCGTCTCCAGGTCCAGCAGCTCCACCCCGGGAACGGTGTCGACCTGCTTGTCCACGTTGGCGGGCAGACCGAGGTCGATCACCAGCAGCGGGCGGTCCACCCCGGCGCGGGCCCGGTGCAGGTCGGCCACGTCCAGCGTTCGCACCCGGGTGGAGGTGATCACCAGGTCCGCCTGGGCGAGTGCTACGGGCCGGGCGGACGCACCCACCGGTGTGACGCCGTCGCGCTGGGCGAAGACGTGCTCGCGGCCGGAGGGAGAGGCGACCCCGATCTGGTCCACGCCACGCTCGCGCAGCGCCGTCCAGGTGGTGCCCGCGTAGGCGCCGGTGCCGATGAGCAGCACGTTCACGTGGTCCCAGGCGGGGAGACGGGACTCGGCCAGGTCCAGGGCGAGACGTACCATCGACCGGCCGGCCGCGTTGATCCCGGTGACGTTCTTCACGTCGCGGGAGGTGGTCGAGGCCATCTGGAACGCCCGCTCCAGCGCGGGGGTGGTGGTGCCGGCCTCCCGGGCGTCGGCCAGCGCCCGGCGTACCTGACCGGCGATCTCGTCTTCACCGACGACCACCGAGTCCAGACCGCTGGCCACGGCGAACAGGTGTGCGGCGACCCGGCTGCCGGTCATCGTGCGGCTCGAGGCACGCATCCGGTCCATGTCGATCCCGGCACGCTCGGCCAACCGGGAGAGCAGGTCGGTCAGCGCGGGCGGTTCGCCCATGATCGGGATGTCATCGACGTCCAGGTAGCTCTCGTAGCGGTTGCAGGTAGCCACCACCACAGACCCGCGCACGCTGCTCAGCCCGTAGGTGGGGTCAGTGGTCGCAGCGGATGCGGACAGGCGCTCCAGGAGCGCGAAGTCCGCCGTTCGATGACTCACGCTCACGCAGACCAGCACGCCGTCCATGGTAGGACGACGACCCCACGGCACGATCAGACGGTCTGTCACCTCCCGCGTGCCGGGACGTCCGCTGCCGCGGCCAGCGCCACCCTCCCTCGTGCGTGGGAGGCGCCCGGTCCCTCCCGCGGCGGATCCGCGGCGGTGCCCACCTGCGTAGCGTCAGCCATGGAGGTAGAGGACCATGACGGACGCGGATCGACAGCACTCCCACCAGGCAGGCGGGCACCATGAGCACCCGCCGGCAGCACCCGGACCGGCCATGCCGCCGGCAGCACCCGGACCGGCCATGGCGCAGCCGGTCGACCGGGTGGCCGAGCAGAAGGAGCGCAACCTCCGGTTCGCACCGGTGCTGCCGCAGCGGGTGAGCTGGGCGCGCGTCGCTGCCTTCGTGGTGCTGGCGCTGGGCCTGGCGTGGGCGGTGTGCGCACCGATGTGGGCCTCGGGCCAGGGACTGAACCATCCGCTGGCGCAGGTGCTGATGGTTGCGATGATGTACACGCCGACAGTGGCGGCGCTGCTGGTGACGTTCGTCGGCGGAAGGCCGCCGAGCATCCCCCGCCGGCTCGGGCTGGGCCCGCTGCGACCGGTCGGCCGAGTGGTGGGGGTGACCGCGATCAGCCTCGCCGTGTTCTGTCTGCTGCCGTTCCTTGCGGTGCTGCTGGGCGGTGCGCTCGGACTGGTCCAGCTCGACCTGACCAGCTTCTCCGCCGCCCAGGCGCAGCTGGATCAGGTTGCCCAGCTCACGGGTAGTTCAGACGGGATGACCCCACAGCAGCTCGTGCTGGTGACCGTGCTCGTGGTCCCGCTGAATGCGCTCGTCTCCTCGTTGGCCGCCTTCGGCGAAGAGCTCGGTTGGCGCGGGTGGCTGGTGCCCAACCTGCTCCCGCTGGGGCGCTGGCCCGCACTGCTGCTCTCCGGTCTGGTCTGGTCGGTGTGGCACGCGCCGATCATCCTGCTCGGCTACAACTTCGGCTACACCGACATTCGCGGACTGGCGCTGATGACCTGCTTCTGCCTGCCGCTGGGCGTGCTGCTCGGCTGGTTGCGGCTGCGCACCGCCTCGCTCTGGCCGGCGGTGGTGGCTCATGGTGCGGTGAACGCGGCCACGTCCGCGACGCTCATCCTGCTCGCGGCGGACCAGCTGCAGGACGTGCGGCAGCTGGGACTGGGCACGTTCGTCGGCATCCCGGGCTGGGTGCTCACCGTGGCGCTGGTCGTGCTGCTGGTGCTCACCGGCCAGCTGCGGAAGCAGGCGGAGCCGGGGGTGCCGTCCTCGGTCTAGCAGCCTGCACCCGGGTGCGAGCTACACACACCCCACATGCGTCAGGATCGCCGAGAGGCCTGCGGTGACGATCCTCTCGGCGTCTGCATCGTGGTACCGCGCATGCAGTCGCGCGTAATGCGGAGCTATCGCGGAATCGACCGGAGCCTGCGTCTGGTTCTCCGCAATCGGAGCCGTGCTCGCGCTGCCGATGATGAAGTTCGAGAGCGCATAGGCCGCCCCTAGCGGGTCTGCCGCTCCTGCGTCGATGAGCAGCTCGCACATCCGCTCCGACAGGCGAAGGTAGTGGGGGCCGCGAGGAGGGCGCATGGCGATCACCTGGCACGCCCACCGATGCTGGGCCAGATGCCGGTAGTACGTCAGCATCAGCCCCCCGAGGTCGGACTCGACGACTGCTCGAGCGACAGCAGGGTCGTCGCCGAGCGCGGCGTCGAGGGCGAGGTCGAACAGGTCGTCGACCGAGTCCACTCGCGAGTACAGGCTCGCCGGCGCAACGGCGAGTCGAGACGCCACAGCACGCAGGGTGAGCGCGCGCAGGCCACCTTCATCCAGCAGTGCAACGGCAGCATCAGCGACAGCGGGGATGGTGACGGCGCGCTCACGTCTGACCGGTTTCGGGTGTGCCCAGTAGCTCACAGCAGCATCCTATCCGAGCTATGTTAGTTTTAGAGGGTGCTCGACTCACGCTTCCTCCCCCTCCTGGGCAAGCACGTGCGGCTGCGCCCCCTTGAGGCGCGAGATGCGACAGCGTTCGCCGAAGGCACCGCAGACCCCGCCGTTCAGCGGTACGGGCATCTGCCGGAGCCGGTGTACACGCCGGAGTCGGTGCGGATGATGATCGAGCGAGATGCGACACCCGGCCTGCAGCGTGGTGACCTCGCGGTGCTCGCGATCGCCGATGCCGAGACCGATGCTCTCGCGGGCAGTCTTGTCATCTTCGACGTGAGCGCGCACGCCGCTGAGGTTGGCTTCTGGATGCATCCCGCTCATCGAGGATCGGGTGCCGCGGCTGTCGCCCTGGAGCTTGCGGCTCGATTCGCCGGGGCCAGCGGGCTGCGTGACCTCACGGCACGGACCCTGCCCCAGAACCCCGCATCGCAGCGCACTCTCGCAGCAGCAGGCTTCACCCTCGAGCGCCGAGGCCTCGACACCACACCCTCCGGTGACCGCGTCCAGCTCCTGCACTACGGCCGTACGCTGTACGCCGAACAGCGGACAGGCAGGGGCCGCTAGCGCTCCGGTCAACTCTCGCTCAGCAGGTGCAGCTCCTCGGCCACTCTTTGGAAGGGATCGCCTCAAACATCCTTGCCTCCCGGTTGACCAAGCTGGTCGAGGCAGGGCTGCTCACGCGCAACGAAGACCCGAGCCACCGGCAGAAAGTCGATTACCGCCTCACAGAAGCGGCGATCGAGCTGATTCCTGTCTTGGCCCAGCTCGGCCGGGTGGGACAGCATGCCCATGTGCCCACCGGGCGCGAGGCGCACCGGCAGGTCGAGGCGTCGGCGACCGCCTCGGCGTAGTCCGCCAGCAGCAGGTCCGCGTCCTCGCACGGCAGGTCGACGGCGGTGCTCACCTGGCCACGGACGGTCAGCTCGGTCTGCAGCGCCTCCCAGTACACCGGGTCGCTCCCGGCGCCGGGGACCAGCACGAGGTGCGTGGCACGAGCCATCAGGTCAGCGTATCGCCGCCCCGGCTGCCGGACGAGAGCGCCGCCCGGGATCAGACAGGCCGTCAGATCCGCAGCAGCCCGCCGATGACACAATCACAGGTGTGGCCACACTCGATGAGCACCCCCTGTCCGGTGCGACCGCCGACGCCCCTCTGATCCGCGCCTACCGGGGTGAACGCGGCACCCACCACCCGGTCTGGTTCATGCGCCAGGCCGGCCGTTCGCTGCCGGAGTACCGGGCACTGCGCACCGGCACGAAGATGCTGGACGCCTGCCTGGACCCCGGCCTGGTCACCGAGATCACCCTGCAGCCGGTGCGTCGGCACGGTGTGGACGCGGCGATCTTCTTCTCCGATATCGTGGTCCCGCTGCGGCTGGCCGGGGTCGGCGTGGACATCGTGCCCGGCCGCGGTCCGGTGCTGGAGCACCCGGTGCGCACCGCCGCCGACGTCGCCGCCCTGCGCGAGCGGACCCTCACCACCGAGGCGCTGGCCCCGATCACTGCTGCCGTGCAGCAGCTCACCCGCGAGCTGGGTCCCACCCCGCTGATCGGGTTCGCCGGTGCACCGTTCACGCTGGCCGCCTACCTGGTGGAGGGCGGACCGTCCAAGGACCACCTCGCGGCGCGCACGATGATGCACGCCCAACCCACGGTGTGGGCGGACCTGATGGGCTGGCTGGCCGAGGTCACCGGCACCTTCCTGCACGCCCAGGTGAGCGCCGGGGCGTCGGCCGCCCAGCTGTTCGACTCCTGGGCCGGCACCCTCTCCCGGGCCGACTACACCCGGCACGTGGCCCCCTACTCGCGCGCTGCCCTGGCCCCGGTGCGCCAGCTGCGCATCGCCGACCGGCCGGTGCCGACCGTGCACTTCGGCGTGGGCACCGCCCACCTGCTCAGTGCGATGCACGAGGTCGGCGTGGACGTGGTCGGTGTGGACTGGCGCACCCCGCTGGACCAGGCCGCAGCCGCCCTGCCCGGGGTGGTGCTGCAAGGCAACATCGACCCGGCGATGCTCGCCGCCGACTGGCCGGTGCTGCGGGAGCACGCCCAGCAGGTGCTCACCGCGGGCCGGGCCGCCCCGGCGCACGTGGTCAACCTGGGCCACGGCGTCCCGCCGGAGACGGACCCGGAGGTGCTCACCCGGCTGACCGCCTGGCTGCACGAGCAGTGAGCGTCGACCTGGCCGTGATCGGCGGTGGGATGGCAGGTCTGGTGACGGCCCACACCGCCGTCCGAGCCGGGGCGGACGTGGTCCTGCTGGAGGCCGGACCGGTCGTCGGCGGACTGGTGCGCGCCCACCAGGTCGCCGGGATCGCCCTGGACGCCGGTGCGGAGAGCTTCGCCACCCGCGGCGGGCACGTCGGCGCCCTCGCCGAGGAGCTCGACCTGCCGGTCCTCACCCCACGGCCAGCACCCGCACGGGTGCTGCACTCCGGGCGCCTGCACCCGCTGCCGGCCACCGGTGTGCTCGGCATCCCGACTGACCTGGACGCACCCGGCCTGCTCGAGGTGCTCGGACCCGCGGGCCTGGACCGCGCCCGCGAAGACCTGAGCCGCCCGGTCCAGCCGTCGACGGCGGAGCCCACCCTGGCCGAGCTGGTCACCTCCCGCATGGGCCGGGCGGTGCTGGATGCGCTGGTGCGCCCGATCGTGCGCGGGGTGCACTCCGCCGAACCGGAGCAGATCGCCGCCGACGTGCTGCTGCCCGGCATCACCGCGAAGATGCAGGCGGCCGGCTCGCTCACCGGAGCGCTACGGCAGGTTCGCGCTGCCGCCCCGGCGGGCTCCGCCGTCGCCGGTATCGACGGGGGAGTGCACCGGCTCCCGGCAGCGCTCGCCGCCGACCTGACCGCCCGAGGGGCCACGGTGCGCACCAGTGCCCCGGTGCGGTCCCTGCGGCGCGACGGGGACAGGTGGCAGCTAGCCGGGGACGTCTGGCAGCTCAGCGCCGACCAGGTGGTGCTCGCCTGCCCACCAGAGACCTGGGATTTCCTCGGCGAGAGCGACGACGAGGAGGGCCTGGCCCCGCTCGCAGCGGCTGGTCGGGGGTGGCCGGAGCCGCAGACCGCCGACCTGCTCACCCTGGTGCTGCGCGCGGACGCGCTGCCCGAGCACGAGAAGGCCGGCACCCTGGTGGCCGAGCCCGGGCACGGTGCGAAAGCGCTCACCTACGCCAGCGCGAAGTGGGACTGGGTGGCCCGCGCCGCCGGCCGAGACCGGGTGGTGCTGCGGCTGTCCTACGCCGGCGGCATCCTCACCGCGGGCAACCAGGCCGAGCTCGGGCTGCGAGATGCTGCTCGGCTGACCGGCACGCCGGGACCGTGGCCTGCTGAGGCGCTGCAGGGGATGGCCCGCACCACGCTGCACCCGTCGGCGCCCGCCTGGGCCAGCGCCGCGGCCCGGGAGCCGGTGCAGGCGGCCGCGGACCGGCTGGCCGGCTTGCACCTGACCGGTGCCTGGTGGTCCGGCACCGGCCTGGCCGCGGTCGTCGCGCACGCCACCCGGACGGCGGGCGAGGCGACGTAGGCTCGTGCAGGTGGTGACGACCGCTGCCTTCCGACCGGAGCACAGAACGCCTGTGCTCGACCTCTCCATGCGCGCCTGGGCACCGGTCTTTCCGCAGGTTCGCCAGGAGGTTCCGGCGTTCGTCTACGACTCCTTCTACCCCTCCGGCTGGCCGGAGCGGCAGCATGCCGACATCGCCGCGGTGCTGGACGGCGAACCGGAGAACGTCGATGTCGCGCTGCTGAGCGGATTCCAACGGTGGCCGGTCGCGCGGTACTTCAATGGCCTCTCGTCGAACATCTCCTGCTCTTCGCCGGACTGACCGCTCCGTAGCGACGATTCTGTAGGATGGGCCAGCATCGGTCCTGGTCCGGCGCCCCAGGGGTGCTGACAAGGCGTCGCAATCCGCACCATTCTGCCGGATTATGGTGGAGGTGTGACCACCGAGACCTCGGCCGCCGAGCAGTCCAGCGGCCAGACGCCCCCTGTTGCCTTCACTCTCTGGGCGGTACTCCGCCGCGACCCGCACCATCCCGCCGACACCGGCCCGGACGCTATCGCCGAGCTGGACACCGCGCTGACCGAGCTGCAGACCGGTGGCGCGATCACCGTCCGCGGCCTGTACGACGTCTCCGGGCTGCGGGCCGATGCCGACCTGATGCTCTGGCTGCACGGCCCGGACGCCGCAGACCTCCAGGCAGCGTTGCGCCGGCTGCGCCGCACCGCGATGCTGCGCAGCCTGCTGCCCACCTGGAACACGCTCGGGGTGCACCGGCCGGCGGAGTTCAACGCCCGGCACGTGCCCGCCTTCGTCAACGGTGTGGAGCCGGCGCAGTGGCTCACCGTGTACCCGTTCGTGCGCTCGCACGAGTGGTACCTGCTGCCCGAGGACGAGCGCCGGGGGATGCTCGCCGACCACGGCCGTCGCGGCGCCCCGTACCCGGGGGTGCAGACCAACACCGTGGCCGCGTTCGCGCTGGGTGACTACGAGTGGGTAGTGGCCATCGAGGGCCCGGAGCTCACTGAGCTGACCGACATGATGCGCGCCCTGCGCTACTCCCCAGCGCGTCGGCACGTGCGGGTGGAGACCCCGTTCTACACCGGCCGCCGGATCAGTACCGCCGACGCCGCGGAGGTGCTGGCATGACCACGCCCCAGGCGGGCATCCGCCGCGGTCGCAAACCGTCCCCGGCCACCTCGATCGCCACGGCACCGGGTGCACGGGTCCCTGCAGCCACCTGCGCCGCCGCCCAGGGGCCGGAGCACGTGAGCGAACCAGTGGCCTATGACGCGATCCTGCTCGCCGGCTTCGGCGGCCCGGAGGGGCAGGAGGACGTCATCCCGTTCCTGCGCAACGTCACCGCCGGGCGCGGCATCCCCGACGAGCGGCTGGAGGAGGTGGCCGTGCACTACCGGCACTTCGGCGGGGTGAGCCCGATCAACGAGCAGAACCGCACCTTGCGGGCCGCGCTGGTCGCCGAGCTGGAGCGCCGCGACCTGGACCTGCCGGTCTACTGGGGCAACCGCAACTGGGACCCGTACCTGAACGACGCCCTGCGCGAGGCCCACGCCAACGGGCACCACCGCCTGCTGGCCATCGCCACCAGCGCCTACGCCTCCTACTCCTCCTGCCGGCAGTACCGGGAGGACCTGGCCGACGCGCTGGAGGACACCGGCCTGACCGGTGTGCTGCAGGTGGACAAGGTGCGCCAGTTCTTCGACCACCCCGGGTTCGTCACCCCGTTCGTGGAGGGGGTGCGCTCCGGGCTGGCCACGCTCCGCGGCCGGGGTGCGCAGCACATCGAGGTGCTGTTCGCCACCCACTCCATCCCGACGGCGGACGCTCAGCGGTCCGGTCCGTCCTCGCTGGGTCTGGGCGACGGCGGAGCGTACGCGGCCCAGCACCGCTCGGTCGCTGAGGTGGTCATGTCCCAGGCGGGGGAGACCGGCACCCCGTGGCAGCTCGTCTACCAGTCCCGCTCCGGCCCGCCGACCCAGCCCTGGCTGGAGCCGGACATCAACGACGCCATCGCCGAGCTGCCGTCCGCTGGGCGGGATGCTGTGCTGATCGTGCCGCTGGGGTTCCTGTCCGACCACATGGAGGTGCTCTGGGACCTGGACACCGAGGCGATGGAGACCGCCGAGGAGCACCACCTGGAGGCGGTGCGGGTACCCACGCCCGGGTCGCACCCGGCGTTCGTGGCGGGACTGGTGGATCTGGTGCTGGAGCGGATGGCGGGCACCCGGGCCGCGGACCGGCCGGCGCTCACCTCGCTCGGCCCGTGGCAGGACGTGTGCCGGCCCGGCTGCTGCGAGAACGTGCGCCGCGGGTTCCGGCCCGCGGTGGCCGGGTTGGTACCGTGACCGTTCCCCCGATCCGGGTCGGCACCCGCGCCTCGAACCTGGCGCAGACGCAGACCGGCACAGTGGTCGATGCGCTCGCTGAGACCGGGCTGGCCGTGCAGACCGTGCCGATGACCAGCGACGGCGACCGCACCCGTGCCTCGTTGGCCAGCCTGGGCGGCACCGGGGTGTTCGCCGCGAACCTGCGCCGCGCCCTGCTCGCCGGGGAGTGCGACGCAGTGGTGCACTCGCTGAAGGACCTGCCCACCACGCCCCACCCAGGCTTGCGGATCGCCGCCACCCCGGCCCGGGAGGACCCCCGGGACGCGCTCTGCGCCCGCGACGGTCTCACTCTTGCGACCCTGCCTGAAGGCGCACGGGTGGGTACCGGCTCACCGCGGCGCGCCGCCCAGCTGCGCACCCGCCGCCCCGACCTGCAGGTGTCCGACATCCGCGGGAACGTGGAGACGCGGCTGGGCTTCGTCACCTCCGGGGAGCTGGACGCCGTGGTGCTCGCCGCCGCCGGGCTGCACCGGGTGGACCGAGCCGAGGCGATCACCGAATACCTGGACCTGGCCGACTGGCCCACCGCCCCCGGCCAGGGTGTGCTCGCCGTGGAGGTCCGCGAGGAGGAGGACCGCGCCGACCTGCTGACCGCGCTCGAGCAGGTGCACGACCCAGCCGCCTGGGCCGCCGTGACCGCAGAGCGCGCAGTGCTCGCCACCCTGGAGGCAGGCTGCGCCGCACCGGTCGCCGCACACGCGACGGCCGGTGAGGTACTGACCCTGCACGCCGCCGCCTATCACCCCACGCAGGCACAGTCCCTGCGAGCGGACGGGAGCGAGATCCTCGACGACGCCGCCCCGTTCCAGACCGCTACCGCGCTCGGCCAGCGCCTGGCCGATGAGCTCCTCGAGGCCGGTGCCGGCGAATGGATCACCCCAGGCCGATGACCGCACACCCGCCGGTGGTGCTCGTCCCACGTGGGGGCGGGTGGGGTGACCACGTCGCCGACCTGCTCACGGCGCAGGGCATGCGGCCGTGGATCGTGCCGGTCATCCGCACCGAGCTCGCCCAGGGCGACGAGCTGGACTCCGCCCGCCGGGACCTCGCCGCGGGCGGCTTCGACTGGGTGGCGATCACCTCCGCCGCCGCTGTGGCCGCACTGCCGGCCACTGTGCGTGCGCGGATCGCCACTGTGGGACCTGCCACGGCGAGGGCAGCACGCCAGGCGGGCTACGCCGTCGAGATGGTGCCGCCCGGGCCGGACTACTCCGCTGAGGCGATGCTGCACACCTGGCAGCCCGCGGGCCGGGTGCTGCTGCTCCGCTCCGACCTGGCCGCCACCACGCTCGCCGACGGCTTGCGCTCAGGAGGCGTTACGGTGACCGACGTGGTCGCCTATCGCACTGTGCCCGCGGCGCTGAGCCCGGAGCAGCGCGGGCACCTGGCCGCTGGCCGGGCGGACGTCGCCCTGGTCACCAGCGGTTCGGTCGCCCGCGCCCTGGCCGCCGCCGGCCTCGCCGCGAGCACCCAGGGGGCCTGCCTGGGCCCGCGTACCGCCGAGGCGGCCCGGGAGGCCGGTCTGCGGGTGGACGTGGTGGCCGACCGGCAGCAGGTCGAGGTGCTGGTGGCCGCTGTGCGCGACCTCATCGGCGACTCCGGCACCGAACAGCTCGAACCGCACCGCTCCACCGACCCAGGAGAGGACTGAGCATGCACCTCCGCCCCCGCCGGCTGCGGCAGAACGCCCCGATGCGTCGCCTCGCCGCCCAGACCCGGCTGTACCCCGCCCAGCTGGTGCTGCCGATGTTCGTCACCGAAGCACCTGAACCGCGCCCGATCGGCTCCATGCCCGGTGTGCAGCAGCACTCCCTGGACTCTCTGCGCAGGGCTGCCGCCGCAGCTGCCGGGACCGGGATCGGCGGGATCATGCTGTTCGGGGTGCCGGACACCCGCGACGCCCGCGGCTCCGGGGCAGACGACCCCGACGGCATCCTGAACCGCGCCACCGCAGCCCTGGCCGCCGAGGTCGGCGACGCGCTGGTGGTGCAGACCGACCTGTGCCTGGACGAGTTCACCGACCACGGCCACTGCGGCGTGCTCGACGACGCGGGCCGGGTGGACAATGACGCCACGCTGGAGCGGTACGTGAGCATGGCGCTCGCCCAGGCCGAGGCCGGCTCCGGGCTGCTCGGCCTGTCCGGGATGATGGACGGGCAGGTCGCCGCGGTGCGCACCGGGCTGGATGCCGCCGGGCACACCGACGTCCCGCTGCTGGCCTATGCCGCCAAGTACGCCTCCGCCTTCTACGGCCCGTTCCGGGAGGCGGTCGACTCAGCGCTGACCGGGGACCGGCGCACCTACCAGCTGGACCCGGCGAACCGCCGCGAAGGCCTGCGGGAGGCGGCACTGGATGTCGAGGAAGGCGCCGACGTGGTGATGGTCAAGCCGGCGCTCAGCTACCTGGACGTGCTCGCCGACGTGGCCGCGGCCAGCCCGGTGCCGGTGTGGGCCTACCAGGTCTCCGGCGAGTACGCGATGATCGAGGCCGCTGCTGCCCGCGGGTGGATCGAGCGGGACCGGGCGGTCGCCGAGAGCGTGCTGAGCATCGTGCGCGCCGGGGCCGAGGTGGTGCTCACCTACTGGGCAGAAGAGCTGGCTGAGACGCTGAACCGAGGAGAGGGACTGTAGATGACTGACATCGACCGCGCCCGGGCTGTGATCCCCGGCGGAGTGAGCTCACCGGTACGGGCATTCACCGGAGTCGGCGGGGACCCGCTGTTCCTCGCCTCCGCGACCGGACCGTACGTGCAGGACACCGAGGGCCGGCGCTACGTCGACCTGGTCGGCTCCTGGGGGCCGGCGATCCTCGGGCACGCCCACCCGGCTGTGGTGGACGCGGTGCAGCAGGCGGCAGCGCGGGCGCTCTCCTTCGGTGCACCGACCCTGGCGGAGGTGGAGCTCGCCGAGGCCATCCGCACCCGGGTGGCGCCGGCGGAGCTGGTCCGGCTGGTCTCGACCGGCACCGAGGCGACGATGACTGCGATCCGCCTCGCCCGCGGGGTCACCGGCCGCGACCTGGTGATCAAGTTCGCCGGGCACTACCACGGCCACTCCGACGGGCTGCTCGCCGACGCCGGTTCCGGGGTGGCGACCCTGTCCATCCCCGGGTCGGCCGGGGTGCCGGAGGCGTTCGCAGCGCAGACGGTGGTGGTCGGCTACAACGACCTGGACGCCGTGCGGGCAGTGTTCGAGGCGCACCCGGGGCGGGTCGCCGCGGTGATCACCGAGGCGGCTGCGGCGAACATGGGCGTGGTCGCCCCGGACCAAGGCTTCAACGCAGCGCTGGCCGAGATCGCCCACTCCCACGGGGCACTGCTGATCGCCGACGAGGTGCTCACCGGGTTCCGGGTGCACGAAGCCGGCTGGTGGGGCCTGGAGGGTGGCTGGACGCCGGACCTGTTCACCTTCGGCAAGGTGATCGGCGGGGGCCTGCCGGTGGCCGCGGTGGCCGGCCGGGCCGAGGTGATGGGCGCACTGGCGCCGACCGGGCCGGTGTACCAGGCGGGCACGCTGTCTGGGAACCCGGTGGCGGTCGCGGCCGGTCTGGCCACCCTGCAGCATGCCGACGCGGGCGTGTATGCCCGGCTGGACGCGGTGGCCGAGGTACTCGCCGCCGGGGTGCAGCGGGCGCTGGCCGAGGAAGGGGTACCGGTGGCGGTGCAACGGGCCGGGAACCTGTTCTCCTTCGCGTTCGGCACCGCGGACTCCTGCGGGTGGACCGGGCAGGGTCCGCGGGACTACGACCAGGTGCGCAGCAGCGAGTCCTGGCGCTACCCGGCGTTCTTCCACGCGATGCTCGCCGCGGGGGTGAACCTGCCACCGTCGCCGTTCGAGGCGTGGTTCGTCTCCGCCGCGCACGACGATGACGCGGTGGCCGAGATCTTGGACGCGCTCCCGGCCGCTGCGCAGGCCGCCGCCACGGCTCAACCACCCGCCTGACCGGGGTCAGGCGCTCGCCGTCGCGGAGCTGCAGGCCACCACTGCGCCGGTCGGCAGCGCCGCCACCAGCGCCAGGAACGCGACCAGCAGCTCAGCGGGTCCGAAGTTCCAGCTGAGCAGCATGGTGGGTACTGCCACCACCACGGTGCCGAGGGCGGTCAGCGCGAGGGTCGCTGACGCGCGCGTCAGGCTGCGTTGAGTGCGGGTCAGGGCCAGGTTCAGCAGCAGTGCGGACAGCAGTCCGGCGAGGCAGCCGACGATGGCGCCGAAGATCACCGCAAAGAGGGTGACGCTCGGGGTGAAGGGGCCCGGCACGATCAGGTCGAACAGCGGACCCGCCACAGCGCCAGCGACGCAGCCGGCCGCCGTGGCGATCAGGAGGCGCGCGCGGTGCACCCGATGATCGTTTCCTGCTCGCATTGCCTACGCCTCCCCGGTGGCCAGAGTTCCAGCCCAGCTAGGCGGCGTCAATGTTCGGGTTCGCCGTCGTCACGTCCTCAGGCCCCTGACAGACTGGGTCCATGACCGCATCGACTGTTCCTACGCTGATCCTGCGCAACGACGTCACCATTCCCGCCCTGGGCATGGGTACCTGGCCGATGGACGACGCGGAGGTGGCTGACGCCGTGCAGACCGCCCTCGGCATCGGCTACCGACTGATCGACACGGCGGAGAACTACGGCAACGAGCGGGGCGTCGGTGAGGGCCTGCGGCGCTCCAGCGTGGACCGCGGCGAGGTGTTCCTGACCACGAAGCTCAACGAGCGCTGGCACTCCTACGACGGCGCCCGGCAGGCCTTCGAGAACAGTGCGGAGCGGCTCGGTGTGGACTACATCGACCTGCTGATGATCCACTGGCCGCGCCCTGTCGCTGGCGGGTTCACCGACGCCATGCGCGGGCTCGCTGCGCTGCGCGAGGAGGGGCTGGTCCGCGCCGTCGGTGCCTCGAACTTCACCCCCGCCCACCTGCAGGCGGTGATCGACGCCGGCGTGGTGCCGGAGGTGAACCAGATCCGGCGCGACCCGTACAATCCGCAGCACGAGGCGCTCGCTTTCCACGCTGAGCACGACATCGTCACCGAGTCCTACTCACCGATCGGCCGGGCCGGGAAGCTGCTCGGCGAGCCGGTGATCGCCGACATCGCCCGCACGCACGAGCGCACCCCGGCCCAGGTGGTGCTGCGCTGGCACACCCAGACTCAGGCGCTGCCGATCCCCAAGTCCGGTGACCCGGACCGGCTGGTGGAGAACTTCACGATCTTCGACTTCGAGCTCACCGCCGAGGAGCTGGACCAGATCGCCGCACTGGACGCTGGCGATCCGGATGTGCCGGACTCGGAGGTCGCCGGGCACTGAGTGGTGCTCGGGCGCTGCTGCGCACTGCGGTAGTGCCGGGGCGCTCACTCGCGTGACAGCTGCTCGGCCACGTCCTTCAGGCGGGACAGGCGGGTTTCCCAACCGCGCCCGATCGTCTCCAGCTGATCGGCGAGCTCGGTCAGCCGGGCCCCTAGCGCTCGGTAGCGCACCTCCCGTCCGGCACGCTCGCGGTCGGCGAGACCGACCTGGGCGAGCAGCTCCAGGTGCTTGGCGATCGCCTGCCGGCTGACCGGCAGCTGGCGGGCCAGCTCGCTGGCTGACGCGGCCCGGGAACCGAGCACAGCCAGGATCTGCCACCGCGTCTCGTCCCCGAGCGCAGCGCACAGCTCCACGATCGAGCCGTCGACGGCGGGACTCGCCTTCACTATGTCACCTCGCCTGTCGCCGGGGTCGGGGTGGAGAACGCGGGCGAGGTCGCAGTGTTTCCATGGGTGACGAACGCGGCGAGAGCGTCCAGCACCTGGTTCCACCCACCGACGTTCTCCTCCATCGCGGTCCGACGTGCTGCCTCTGCCTGGCGAGTGAAACCGGACTCGACGACTGTGACCAGGGTGGCTGCGCCGTCGTCGGCAAGGATGAA
>Ga0209487_1001552_pt1 | contig 19275 bp, 14 predicted proteins | sample Poulit2012_FD_187524 | JGI IMG/M metagenome (GOLD analysis project Ga0209487, IMG submission 187524) | Agricultural soil microbial communities from Georgia to study Nitrogen management - Poultry litter 2012 (SPAdes) (version 2) | ecosystem: Environmental > Terrestrial > Soil > Agricultural land...
GCCACCGGTACCTGCCAAGGGCCCACCATCTGATCACGGGCAATCAAGCCACCTGCACTGCGATCACCAATGGTAATAGCAAAGCTTTTGCTACCCACTGTGGGGTGCGACAGCACACGCTCAATGGCCTGCTCTAAATTTATTACGGTGAGGTCTAGCTCTTGCTCGATGGGGGCACTATGCTGCACCTCACGCACCATGCCCGGTGCCTTGCCCAATAAAGTAGACAATGACATATCTACCGGTCTGGGCGCATGAGCGGTTTTGGCGGCAGCCACCCCATTGGGCAAGCCCTCGCCCCAGCTTACCTGCAGCTGTCGCTCTGGGGTCGCCACCCCCACCACTGCCCATGGGCAGCGCTCACGCTCGGCGATGGCCTCAAAGCGCTCGAGATCAGTGGGCAAAATGGCCAGTACATAACGCTCTTGCGACTCGTTACACCAGATTTCGGCAAAGGACAGCCCCGCATCGTCAACGGGTACCAAAGATAGATCAAAAATAGCCCCACGCTCGGCATCATCAACCAGCTCGGGAAAGGCATTAGAGAGCCCCCCTGCCCCCACATCATGGATAGCCAAAATGGGGTTATCCGCCCCCAACTGCCAACATCTATTAATAACCTCTTGGGCCCGTCGCTCGATCTCGGGGTTGCCGCGTTGGACCGAATCAAAATCAAGCTCATCGGTGCTTACCCCAGCACTCACGCTAGAGGTCGCCCCGCCGCCCATCCCAATACGCATGCCGGGGCCACCCAATTGAATTAAAAGCGCGCCCGCTGGCAAAGGGTCTTTATGTGTTTGCTCGGCATCAATGGCACCAAGCCCGCCTGCAATCATGATGGGTTTGTGATAACCCCAATGCACCCCCCCTACCTCTTGCTCAAAGCTACGCAAATAGCCCAGCAAATTGGCGCGCCCAAACTCATTATTAAAGGCTGCCCCACCTAAAGGGCCATCATTAAGCACCTGATAAGAGTTGGCCATACGTTTGGGGAAACCAATGGCGTCTTGCTCCCAAGGTTGGGCTGCCCCTGGCACACTAACGTGGGAAACCGTAAAGCCAGTCAAGCCTGCCTTGGGGGTGGCCCCTTTGCCTGTAGCCCCCTCATCGCGAATCTCGCCCCCCGCTCCCGTAGCGGCCCCAGGAAAAGGAGCAATGGCTGTAGGGTGATTGTGGGTTTCAACCTTCATGAGGGTATGCATCAAACGCTCTTGGACCTGATACTGCCCAAAATGTTGGCCATCAATACCTGCATAAAACAGCGTGGCCGGCCCGCCTTGCATAATGGCAGAGTTGTCAGCATAGGCGACCACTGTCTTTTCAGGTTGCGCCGCGTGGGTGGCCCGAATCATATCAAAGAGGCTGTGCGCTTGTTCAACACCATCGATTACCCACTGTGCATTAAAAATTTTATGCCGACAATGCTCGCTGTTGGCCTGCCCAAACATAATCAACTCTATATCGTGTGGGTTGCGCCCTTTGGCCTCAAAGGCAGCATAGAGATAATCGATTTCATCGGCAGATAGAGCCAAACCGAGCTCTTGGTTGGCAGTCTCTAGAGCCGCCCTGCCCTTTTTCAAGATATCAATAGCTTGCATAGGCGCACGCGGGCGCTCGGCAAATAAGGCCTGCCCATCGAAATCAGCACCCACCACTGTTTCAGTCATGCGATCATGCACCAGTGCCGCGAGCTGCTTTTGCTGCTCGGCATCGAGTGTTTTCCGACTAAACCAGCCCTTTTCAAAAGAAAATACATAGCGCAAACCACGCTCGATGCGCTGCACAAAATCTAAGCCACAATTATGCGCAAGGTCAGTGGCCTTGCTCGACCAAGCCGATATCGTACCCAAACGCGGCACAACACGTAGCTGCAGATCATCTTGGGTAAATTGATCGGCCTGAAATACGGGCAGGCCCACATCAAGCAAAGCCTCTATACGCTCTTGGTCAGCCGCTGATAACGCAGCAGAAGGCTCATTGAGCTGCACATAATACTCGGCAAACACCTGTACAGCGCGTATCGGTAAACCCTGCTCTTGGCAGCGCAACACCAAACGCGCACATTGATCGGGGCTAAAAAATGCAGAACCGGGAAAAATACTGGTAGGGGTCACAATGTTTACTTTTTAAAGGGCAATATTTTGTAAAAGGCCAGACACAACATTAGGTGAAAAGCCCACTGAGGAAAAGAAAAACCACAAAAACAATAGTGCGGTCAACTAATAACAAACAGCAAAAGTGGCCGTGAAATGCCTGTGCTCGATTAATAACAGAGCGCAAATGTGGCTACGATATGCATGCGTGTAGCCAACTAATAGTAAGCATCAAACACGGCCGCCATAGGAGTGTGGTCGACTAATAACAAGCAGCAAACATGGCAGCGATATAAGTGTGCTCGACTAATAACTAAAAAAAGCGGCGGCGCTTTAATGTGGGGGGACGAAAGGCTCGCTCGGGTATTGCACCTGCAAAATCTCGAGCTCATCGGCCCCTGCTGGGGTGCGCAAAGACACCACATCGCCCTCATGGGCACCCAATAACGCCCGCGCCGCAGGTGAGATCCAGCTAATGCGCCCATTGAGCGGGTCAGCCTCGTCGACCCCAACAATGGTGACGGTGTGCTCCTCATCTTTTAAATTGATAAAGGTCACCGTTGCCCCAAAAAACACCTGCTCACGATTGGGTTGCAAGGCGGCATCAACCACCTCGGCAATTTCTAAACGTTTGGTCAAAAAACGCATACGGCGATCAATCTCGCGTAAGCGCTTTTTGCCATAGATATAGTCGCCATTTTCTGAGCGATCGCCATTAGATGCGGCCCAGCTAACTGTCTCGACCACCTGTGGGCGCTCGGTATTGAGCAAATGCTCGAGCTCGCCGCGCAGCTGATGATAACCCTGTATGGTGATGTAGTTTTTGGTGCCTTTGGGCAAAGCAACCGGCGCGACCTCGACATCGTCGTCGTAGTCTTGGTCGTCTTCGTTAACAAAAGCTTTACTCATAATGTCCTCATTAGTGGGTGACCCAATCATGCCAGATTGGCGTTAAACCACGTGGCAAAGGCGGGACCTTGCCAATATCCATCCGCCCCTCGCGTGGCCAATGAAAATCAGACCCGCATGAGGCCTCAAAACCAAAACGCCGCGCTACTTGGGCAAAATGCGCGTACTCTTTTTGCGGATGGCTACCGGTTACGACCTCGATCCCGACCCCGCCATAATCTTTGAACTGCTGATAAAGCAGCTCGAATTGCTGCTCGGTAAAGTTATAACGCCCTGGGTGGGCAATAACAGCCTTGCCCCCTGCGCTTGTGATCCAGCGCACGGACTCCTCTAAAGTGGCCCATTGCATCGATACATAAGCAGCCTTGTGATCACCTAAATAACGGCGAAAAACCTCGCCCATATCTTTGCAATGGCCATTATCAACCAAAAAGCGAGCAAAATGGGTACGGCTCACGAGCTCGGGGTTGGTCGCATAGCTAAGCGCCCCCTCATAAGCCCCCTCGATGCCCTGCTCGGCCAAAAGCTGCCCGATTTTTTGGGCCCGCACGGTGCGGCCACGACGGACATAGGCCAAAGAATCAATTAACTGTTGGTCGGTAAAATCAATATTTAAGCCAACTATGTGTACAGTCTTGTCTAGCCAAGTAACCGACACCTCGACCCCAGGTATAAACTGTATGCCCAGCTCTTGGGCCGCGGCCTGCGCGGCGGGCAAGCCACCCACCTCGTCATGATCGGTCAGGGCCCAAAGCTGTACCCCATGATCATGCGCCCGCTGGGCGACATCTTGGGGGGCCAAAGTGCCATCGGAAACTGTAGAATGCGAATGCAAATCAACATTTAACATAAAATATCATTAGGGCTACCTTGGGTTAAGACCCCAAGGCAGCAAATTTGAATCATGAATTTAAAAAGTCATCGATCGCCTTGATCTCGTCAGCGAAAAGCAAACTGGGTGCATGACCCGAGCGCTCGCTCACCCAGCCCTGTGCCAAGGGTTGCTCGGCCAACATACGCTCGTATACGGTTGGGCTAAGCAGATCAGAGTGTGCCCCGCGTAACACCAAAGTAGGAATACTGAGCTGCTGGTACAAAGACCATAAAAACTTTTGGCTCTCTTCCATAGGGTAGTCTAAACCCCGTACAAAAGCCGTGATAATCGCGGGGTCATAATGCGCCTGCCAGCTGTTGTCGGGCCCGGGCACAAAATAATGCTGCGTATAGGCCTGCCACTGGGCCTCGGTCTCTAAACCAAAGCCCCCCCAATGAGTGCGGGCATAGTCTAAGGCTGCCTCAAAACTATCTAATTGGGGCACATCATCGACATATGAGGCGATATTTTTGAGCCCCTCGAGGGCCAGCTCGGGCCCAATATCATTAAGTATTAAGCGATCAATGGGAAGGGTTTTATTTTGCAACCAATCGGGTGCCACCACATTGGTGGGGGCAGGCATTGGGGGCGATTGGGCCGATTGGGTCAACATATAAATATAAGAAAGGGAAATCAAGCCGCCCATCGATGTGCCCAACCAACTAATGCGGCCTGGCTGCAGCTGCGCCATCAGTGTAGCCACATCGCCCACATATTGAGCAAAGTTGTAGTGGTCGGGGTCACCCAACCAATCAGACTGCCCTCGGCCAACCATATCAGGACAAATCACACGATAACGATCGCTAAAATGCCGTGCCACCGCATCAAAGTCGCGCCCATTGCGGGTCAGGCCGTGCATACATAATAGAATGTCATCGTTATCTGCTGCCCCCCACTGCCAATAAGCCATGCGGTGCCAGCCTTTGGGGTTGGTGCACAAAACATAATGCAACTGTGGCTCGGTTTGAGGGGTGTTTGGGTTGGCCATGACAGACTCCTAATAGATGAAACCCCCCTATTGTATCGCACTGCTCGGCGGAAATCACAGCCAACATTTGGCCACTATTTGGGCAATTATTAGCCCCCCCAACCCATCAGCCCGTAGTTTTAATCATCTAGGCTCTGCCGACATTGTTGGCTATCAAATGCCGCCACCCGCTTTTTTAGCCCCGAATCAAGCTCAATGCTGCCGGGGTGGTGCCAATAACGACGCCCGTGCCAACGCTGGGCATACCACTGCCAATCGTTACGACGCGACTCAAAACGTAAAGCCCCCCACTGTAAAGTCGATAAAAACAGGGCCCCGGCTTGCTCCCATCGGGCAATGGTATCGGGGTGCGGGTGGTTAAATCTATTCCACCAGCCCGCCGCTGCCACGGCAAAGCAAGGCTGGGTGCTTTGGGTCAGCCACTCGCTCGAGCCATAACGCGAGCCGTGGTGCGGGGCCACCACAAGGGTTTGGCTACGCAGCAGACCCTGATCATACAGTTGCTGCTCTTCTAAAGTTGTAATATCGCCCGTTAACAAGGCGCGGTCATAGGCCCCCTGTATTTCAAGCACACAGCTTGCCGCATTGCGCTCGGCACTATTGGCGCCAATATCGCTCAGGGGCGCAACCGGCCACAAAAACCTAAAGCGCACCCCATCTACTGACCACTCTTTGCCCTGCACACAATCGTACAGCTCAAAATCTGCCTGCAGTGGTTGCAGCTCTTGGCCCAAGCGTCGGTTTTCTTGGGCCCACCACTGTTGTAAAGGAAAACTGCTGTAATAACTGTGTACGGCCTGCTCACTAATGAGGCTGCGCAGCCCCCCTATATGGTCAAGATCGGCATGCGAAATAATGGCTGCATCTACCTTTTTCACCCCGAGGGTTTTTAAAAAAGGCAAAATACTGCGCCGCCCCTCGTCTTGGGTTGGGCTACTGCGCCGACCCATATCGTACACATAGGTGTGGTGCCGACTTTGTATCACCACCCCAAGCCCCTGACCCACATCGAGCACATGCATACGCCACTCGCCCTCACGCAAGTCATTGGCAGGCCAAAACAACACTGGCAACACAGCCAACCAAAACCATTTTTGCCCTGACCAAAAACGCGGCATCAAAGCAATGCACAGGCCAACTACACTCATGCCTACTACCCATGCGGGAGGCCGCGTTGCTGCCAGAGCGGCCCAACTCCCAGAAACAACCCACTCAGTTGGGCGCATCGTACCCTCTATTAACCATAATGCAGCCTGCATTAAGCCCTCGGTTAGCCAAGGCGGCCCACCCAACCAAGCACTAAGGGCAAAAAGCAAAGACAAGGGGGTCGCAAAGGTGCCCAAAAGGGTAATGGCATAAAGGTTGGTCACGACCGAGGCCACCGAAAACTCAGCAAAAAACCACACCAGCAACGGCCACAATAAAATGGTGATGATGGCCTGCCACAACACAAAGCAGCGCAACCCAAACCAGCGCCGATCTACTTTCCTCGCCCCCGCTGCATAAATGGGCACCCCCGACCAACCCACGCAGGCCAACAACACGGCCACCGCCCCAAATGACAGCCAAAACCCAGTGGACAACATCGCCCACGGGTCGACCATTAGCACCCCAATGGCGGCCATGAGCAGCAACTGCCCAGCACTAATGGATAAGCGCGCTGCATAACCCAAAACCACAAAGGCAAGCATAAAAAAACTACGCCGTGCGGGCACCCCCCAACCGGCAATGGCACTATACAGAGCGGCAACCAAAAGCGCGGCCCCACCCGCCCAAAGTGCCCCAGGCTGCCACTGCACCGGGGCTTGCCCCCGCCAATATAAGCGCCGCAGCAAAGCCAAAAACAACAGCCCTACACTGCCCGCCACTAAAGTAATATGCGTACCACTAATTGAGATGAGATGCGTCAAACCCGAACGGTTAAAAAGCAGCCAATCCTCATCAGTAAATGCCGACCTATCACCAATGCTCAAGGCCAATATAATCTTGCCCCACCTGCTGTTGCCTAAATAAGGCTCCATTGCCTCTTTAAGCTGAGTGCGCCAGGACTGCGCCCGCAAGAGCAAACTGTGCCCACTGCCTAAGCCTGCCACCTGCCATTCGGCCTCATGCCACAACCCCTTTATGTTTTTTTTAGCCCCAGAGTCGGCGGCCAATAATTGGGGGCTATCACGCACTGTTGCCACCGCCCGTATGCCTTGGGCAAAGGTGTACTCCTCGTAGTCAAAGGCAGCAGGGTTTTGCGCCCCATGGGGGGTGCGTAAGACTGCAGTCAGCTGCCAAAGCTGCCCAGGCAAAACCTCAGGAAAGGTATAGGGCTTGGCTTCGCGATATGGCCCACTCCAATCGGGGGCAAACCAACGCACCAAAATTGTTTTGGGCACCTGATTGGGGCGCGCCGCCACCACCCGAGCGGTGAATTGCATGCTGCGCGCATGCACCTGGGGCATCGTCAACACCTGCAGCTGCAAACGAAAAATACGATTGTCCTCCTCTATTGGCAGCTGTTGGGCCAAGCGCTGATAAATTTGTGTGTTGGCATTAGCAGCGGCCAATGCAGCCCCTAAAGCGGTATAAATACAGAAAAGCACAAATGGGGATAGCCCCTTGGCAGCTTGGCTATGCGCAAAAACAACCAGCCCAACACAACCGACCAAGGCCCCCCAGCTCGCATAAACCACCCACAGACTAAGCTCGGCTTGCTGATGCAGCAGCCACAGTGCCAAGAGAAAGCCAAAACCAAAACAATAAAAACGTAGCCCTTTTGTCATCTAGCTAGCATAGAGCAGACACGGGCTTAAAAGCAGGACCCCAACAACAAAACCCTAGGGCACTATCACCCTAGGTTGAGCAAGCAAAGACTCAGGACTACCCACAGCAAGTGGGCGCAAAAAAGGAAAGAGTGCGTGGGCCGAAGCTAGCTAAATTGAGCAGACAAAGGCTTAGAGCCACCCGCAGCAAGCGGGGACAAAACTGGGGGAGTACGTGCGCCGGATCTAGCTAAAAAAACTGTCGGGCGCATCGAGGCGCGGCAAAATCGCGCGGGCGTTGGCGGTGGTGTGATCGATGGCGGCCACCAAGGGCAAATCACGCAGCTCGGCAAAGCACTCGGCGATCTGCTCTAAATGGTAGGGCTCATTGCGTGGGGGCTGCCCATCTTGGGCCGATAGCCAAGCAGGGGGGATATCGGGGGCATCGGTTTCTAACACAAACGACTCGATGGGTAGCTCGCTTGCCAATCGGCGTATTTGTTTGGCCCGCGTAAAGGTCATGGCCCCACCCATGCCTAATTTGAAGCCGGACTCTAAAAACCGCTCGGCCTGCTGAAAACTACCGTTAAATGCATGAGCAATGCCCATCACCGCGGGAAAGCGTCGCGCATATTTTAAAATCAGATCTTGGGCGCGGCGCACATGTAATAACACGGGCAGGTCATAGCGCTGAGCGAGTTTTAACTGCTCGTGATAGAAATGAATTTGTTTTTCTTTTAAAGGTGCCTCGCGTAACTCGGGCACAAAAAAGTCGAGGCCTATCTCGCCCACCGCAACGAGTTTGGGGTCATCGAGATAGCGCTGTAAATAACCCTCGAGGGTGTGCAGATCATCGGGCTGCGCTTGGGGCACATACATAGGGTGAATGCCCAAAGCGTAAAAGCCTGCGTCCAGACCATGGGCACAAGCAATGGTGCGCTCAAAACTCGCCACCTCGACAGCAGGTATGACGATGGGCCCAACCCCAACGTCTTGGGCACGCGCCACAACCGCATCAAAATCGGGGGCAAAAATAGGGTCATCTAAATGGCAATGGGTATCAATCAAAAGCGTCGACATACCAACAGTCTACCTTATAAAGCGCTCAAAGTGCCCTCTTGCATCGTATATTGTCGATGCGCCAAGGCAGCCAAAGACTCATCGTGGGTGACCAATAAAAAAGCAGTGCCACGTTCGGCATTGAGGCGTTTGAGCACCGCGAAAACCTCTTGGGCAGTATGGGCATCAAGGTTGCCCGTCGGCTCATCAGCAAGCACGCACAGGGGCTCGGTCACCAGCGCTCGGGCAATAGCCACCCGCTGACGCTCGCCCCCCGATAGTTGATTAGGAAAATGTTGTGCGCGTGCCGCCAAACCCACCTCATCAAGCACCTGCTGCGCGGCCTGCCGAGCACGCCCCCGCGATTGGCCGCGAATAATCAAAGGCATGGCGACATTATCTGTGGCATTAAACTCAGGCAGTAAATGATGAAACTGATACACAAAACCAAAATATTGATTGCGTAAAGCACTTAGCTGCTGCTCATTCATTTTGACTGTGCTTTGCCCTTGCACCCAAACCGAGCCAGTGGTGGGCTTGTCTAACAAGCCTAAAATATGCAAGAGGGTGCTTTTGCCCGAGCCCGAGGCCCCCATAATGGCCAACATCTCGCCAGCATGCACGGCAAAATCTATCTCATCAAGCACAGTTAGCGCCTGGCCCGCATCATAAAACACCTTGCCCACCTGCTGCGCCTGCAACACTACCTGAGAAGAAGACGATTGGCCCTGCCCTTGGGGGTCATCTTGATTCATAGCCATACCTCCTTGGGGCACACCTTGATTCATAACCATACCTATCTATATACCAACATTAATCATAACGAAGCACCTGCGCTGGCTGTAAGCGCGCGGCGCGCCAACTGGGGTACAGGGTGGCCAACAAAGACAACACTAGGGCACTTAGCCCGATGGTAACAATGTCGACCCACTGCGGATTAGAAGGCAGACTGCTTATGAAATACACCTGTGGGTCGAGAAAATGCACCCCAAACAGCCCCTCAATCCAAGGCACAATAGTCTCTACATTAAAGGCAATCAAAGTGCCAAAAAATACCCCCAAGCCCGTACCAATGACCCCGATCAATGCCCCTTGTATTAAAAATATCTGCGCAATAGAACGCGGGGTGGCACCTAGGCTGCGCAAAATAGCAATATCACTTTGTTTGTCTTTGACGGCCATCACCAACGAGGAAAGCAGGTTAAAGGCAGCCACAGCAACAATTAACAGCAAAATTAAAAACAGCATACGCTTTTCAGTCTGCACGGCAGCAAACCAGGTTTTATTGTTTTGGGTCCAATCACGTAACACCCCGTATTGGAATAAATGCTGCTGCAAATCTTTGGCTACCGTAGGGGCCTGATGCATATCGCTAATGCGCAACCGCAACCCACTTTGGGCATTGTCCCGAAATAAGCGCGCGGCATCTTGCACATTCATAAACACCAAAGACGAGTCATACTCATAATGGCCTGATGAATACAAACCCACCACCGTAAACTGACGCATACGGGGGCTAAAACCAGCTGGGCTCACCGCCCCCTGCGGGGCCAACACCATCACATGCTCGCCAACCTGCACCCCTAATAAATGGGCTAATTGCACGCCTAAAACAATGCCATAACTGTCGGGCAGTAGTTGCTCAAGCCCTGCATCTAGCATTTGCCCATGCAAGTCTGAAACCTCGCTCTCTATAGCGGGGTCTATGCCGCGCACCTGCACCCCACGAATACGATTTGCGCGCAGAATCATCCCTTGGGCCGAAACAAAAGGCGCCGCCCCCTGCACCTGCGGGCTTTGTTTGGCGACCTCGGCAATATCAGGCCACTGTGGCAGTGCCTGATGGCTCTCGTTACCATGCAAAAACAACTCCATATGCGGCAACACCGATAACATCCGATCGCGCACCTGGGTTTGAAAGCCATTGACCACAGAAAGCACTACAATAAGGGCCGCCACACCTAGGGCGATGCCAACCATAGACGAGCCAGCAATAAATGAAACAAAGCGATCGCCTTGCTTGGCGCGCCGAGCGCCCCAGCCCAGACCGGCATAACGTGCCCCCACCCAAAATTCGTACCGCATAATATAATCACCGCTGATGAGTAACGACAAAACAACTACCGCGCCCCTCGTGCTACTTGGGGCGTTATTCCCCGCCAACCATGCCCAGGCCCTCTGGCCCACTATGCAAGAGCAGGCCCCCAATCTGTGTGCCTGGCTGGCGCATAGTCAGGGGCAAGTTGTGCCCGTAGATAGCCTCGAGCAGCGCTGCACGGCCACCGAAAGCTATCTTTTGCAGACCATGGGTTTTACCCCAGCGCCACGGCCCCATGACCGTACACAGCAGCCCAACATGGGCTCAGGTATGGCGCTCATATTAGCACTGCAGGCCGGGTTTTGGCAGCAACTTAATAAAAAAGAGCCTTTTTGGCTCGCCGAGTTAGTGCACATCGCCCCAGGGCGCGAGGGCGCCAGTCTAATACCTGCCCGCCTGCTAGATATTGATGAGCCAAGCGCGCAAGCCCTCTTGGAAAGCTTGCAGCCCTATATTGGTGATACCCCCTTTGAGTTTACCGCCCTTAGCCCCAGCCACTGGCAAGTTAGGCTACGCGCATCAACTACGCCTGCCGCGCCAACCCAATCGGCAGCGGCCCAGCCCCAAAGCACAACCCAGGCGCCAAGCACAACAGATAAACACAAACAGACGGCCACCGCCCAAGACGAGCCGTCTCTGTCTTGCACCTTGCCCATACCAATGGCCACACCTGAGTTAGTCTTTCAGACTACTGTACAAGACTGGTGGGATACCTCGACTGCGGGGCGCGCTTGGCGCCAATGGGCGAATGAAATACAAATGCTGTGGCACCAACATCCGGTCAATTTACAACGGCAGCAGCAAGGCCAACCCCCAATCAATGCCTTGTGGCTAATGGGCGGGGCAGCAGCCGAGCAATTAAAACACCCCCAACAAGAGCTCCCCCAAGTACGCTATGATCTAGAGCGCGCTTACCGCGAGCAAGACTGGAATGCCTGGCTAACTACTTTGGCGCAACTTGATCAACAGCTGTTCGCCCAGCCCCCCAAGCAACTTATATTGGCTGGCCAATCAGGCTATTTGGTAACGACTGCCCCCACTACCCCATCGTGGTTACGGCGTCTTTTTTCTGCTAAAAAAACAGGACAATCATGCTGGCTCGACCCCTACTAAAACCCCGCCCTGCCCAACCGCAACTAGCCCAAACACTCAAACAACAGGGCCTACACCCGCTCATTGCGCGGCTTTTTGCTGCGCGGGGGGTACGCGATATCAAAGAGGCACAGTTTCGTTGGGCCAACCTGCACCCCCCGCAAAACCTCTACCAAAACCAAAAGGCTGCCGCGCTGCTTGCTGATGCCATTGAAAGCCAACAACGCATACTCATTGTGGCCGACTACGACTGCGATGGGGCCACGGCCTGTGCCTTGGGGCTACGTGCCTTAAACGAGATGGGGGCCGATGCTGACTTTTTGGTGCCCGATAGATTTAAAACCGGCTATGGGCTCTCGCCAGCTATTATTGAGCTGGCCCTGGCGCACCCCAATGGCAAACCCGATATCATTGTCACAGTCGACAACGGCATTGCCAGCATTGATGGGGTGCTGGCCGCTCGCGAGGCGGGCATAGAGGTGATTATTACCGACCATCACCTACCCGGCGATGCACTGCCCGCCGCTGCCGCCATTGTTAACCCCAACCAGCCCGACTGCAATTTCCCCTCTAAAAATCTAGCTGGGGTGGGGGTGATTTTTTACCTAATGCTGGCACTACGGGCCGAGCTACGTAATCGCGGCGCCTTTGGGGTAGATGACCAACCACGTTTAGAAAACCTATCTGACCTACTTGCCTTAGGCACCGTGGCTGATGTGGTGCCACTTGATGCCAATAATCGTATTTTGGTCGCCCAAGGCCTCAACCAAATACGGCAAAAAAACATGACCCCAGGCATCGCCGCGCTCTACCACGTATCGGGTCGTGACCCCGAGCGCAGCCATAGTTTTGATTTGGGCTTTGCTATTGGCCCGCGCATTAATGCTGCTGGTCGACTGGCCGATATGAGCTTGGGCATACAATGCCTGTGCACCGATGATTATGACGAGGCCCTCGCCCTCGCCCATGAGCTCGATACCATTAACAAACAACGGCGCAACATTGAGCAAGACATGCATGCTCAGGCTCTAAAAGCCGTGCAAATGCAAAGCGCGCTCAACCCAACCGCAACGGTTTGTGTATTTGAGCCCCAGTGGCATCAAGGGGTGGTCGGCCTAGTTGCTGGCCGCCTAAAAGAAAAGTACTGGCGCCCCACCATCGCCTTTGCCCAAGCCGATGACAATGAGCTCAAAGGCTCGGGCCGCTCGATACCCGATGTACACCTGCATGACACCCTCGATCTGATTTACAAGCGCCACCCAGGACTATTACAAAAGTTTGGGGGCCACGCCATGGCAGCGGGGATGAGTATCCACCCACAAAACTTTGAGGCCTTTAAGGCGGCCTTCGAAGAGGCGGTCATCGAGTTTACCGGGCGCACCGAGTTTGACCCCATCATCCACACCGACCATTCGCTAGAAATACAGTACAGCAGTTTAGAGACAGCTCAGCTATTACAGCAGTTTGTCTGGGGCACAGGCTTTGCCCCACCTATTTTCCAGGATCATTTTGAGGTGCTCGAGCAACGGGTACTCAAGGACAAGCACCTGCGCCTTATCGTCGCGCGACAGGGGCAGCGCTTTGAGGCTATTTGGTTTAATCAGGGGCAACCCGTTGGGCCACAGATAGAGCTGGCCTATCGACTTGATGAAAACCACTGGAACGGGCGCTCGCGCCTACAACTAATTGTCGAGCATGGCCAAGAGCCAGGCAACGCCCCCAGCTAAGAACTAGGCTGCGCCTGCGCCTAAGAGCTAGGCAGTGCTCCCGCCTAAGCTAGGCGGCACACTCACCTAAGAACTAGACAACGCCCCCACCTAGGAGCCTGGCTTTGCCGCCTGCCGCTGCAATTGCGGCGAAAACCGCGAGGAATACACAATACCGCCCACAATCAGCACAAAGGCCACCGCATGAAATAAACGCGGGCGATCACCCAATACTATGGTCGACAAAAGGGCCGCAAATAGGGGGATAAGATTGGCAAAAAAACCAGCCAAGGCAGGGCCCACACGACGCACCCCCTCGCCCCAACAGCGAAAGGCGATCACGGCGGGGCCAACCGCCACATAAATAATGGCCATTACCAGCCCCCAACTCCAATCAATGTGCTGCTCGTCTAAGGCCCACTCGCCGGCGGCAAATAAACCCGACCAAAACACCCCAAAAAACACCTGCGCCAACAACATGCGCGCCCAATGCCCTTTGATGCTAGGCGGGTCTTTGGATAAGCTCAATAACCAGCTATAAAAAGCCCAAGCGATGGTGGCCAACACCATATACAAATCGCCAGGCACAAACTGCAGCCTAAATAATTGCTGAATATCACCGCGGGTCAAAATTACCAACACCCCGCACAAGGACAACAAGGCCCCCATCAACTGATGCAAATTAATGCCGGCATGGAAAAACAAACGCCCAATTAGTAGCATCCAAATCGGCATACTCGCCCCAACCAAGGTGACATTGATGGGGCTTGAGCTTTGTAGGGCCAAATACTGCAAGGCGTTATATAACCCCACCCCCAACACCCCAAGCAGGGCATAGTAGCGCCAATGTGACCAGAGCGCGCTTTTAGGCGAGAGCACCTCGCGTGCAAAAAAGCACAAAATAAAAAAGGCCAGCAACCAACGGATAAAATTAAGCGTAATTGGGGGGATCAGCCCATACACCAGTTTGCCCACCACCGCATTGCCTGCCCAAAGCATGGTTGGCAGTATCAGCAACATAACTGTGGTCGGTGTAAGTCGTTGATCCATGATTAGATGCCCAAAGCCTAAAAAACGAAAGCACCAAACCTAACATTGGCATGAGAAAAAACCAAGGGAAGGGGTGCATAAATTGACTAAATGTTCGTTTTGCGCTACGATCAGCGAGATTAACATGCATAAAAGCTGGCTTGCTACCCATATGTACAGCTGCCTACCCTAAGCCTCGCCTTAGCAAACACAGTTTAACGCTTTATAGCCTGTATCGCAGCGCACTAATTATTAGGGCTGTTTTTTTGGCCCTTGTGTACAGCAGCCGTACACACAACGGCGCAATCGCCTTGGTACATTTCTATATGCTGCACTGCCGCATCACGTACCCGCTCATTGGGCCTACCTCAACGCTATCAGGCCAGTTATTTATCCATACCCTATCGCCAATTGTTCAATTTTCAAGGTTTTTTGCCTATGTCTAAAGATTTAATCGAAATGCAAGGTTCTGTTACCGAGGTTTTACCCGACTCACGCTATCGTGTTGTCTTAGAAAATGGTCACCCAGTCATCGCCTACTCTGGCGGCCGCATGCGCAAGCACCACATACGTATTTTGGCTGGCGACACTGTTACCCTAGAGATGTCACCTTATGACCTGACCAAAGGTCGCATCACCTACCGTCACCTGCCCAAGCGCAATCAGTCCTCTGACCGCCCCCGTCGCAGCTAGACTACCTAGCCTAGGCCAACACCCTATAAAAACAAATACAACAACCCCATCTACCCTATAGCGGTGGGCCGCCAAATACCGCTTTGTGCACAAACATAAGCCTTATTGCTTATGTTTTTGTGCGTTAATGGCTGACTTTGGCTGACTTTTGTACCTAACTGTATGGCCTAATCGTGCCTTTATTGCCTGCGTTAGTCGCCCTACCCCTTATTTTGCTCTTGACCTAGACTCCTTTGTTTTGTTCTTGACCTAGACTCCCAGTCCTAACCTAGACCCCTTGTCTTGAGCTAGACTCCCAGTCTTGACCTAGACCCCTAGTCTTGACCTAAATGCCATCGGGCATTTACTTTGCCCCATATTGATTAACCCTTTTTTTATCTTGCACCATGGAATTAGAAAGCAGCAGTCAAATAAAAAGCCACCTCGATGATCAACACAGCCGCTGTGCTGAGCTACGGAGGTATCTTTGACTACGACCAAAAACATAACCGCTTGCAAGTCATATTAGCCGAGTTCGAAAACCCCGACCTCTGGAATGATCCTGACAAGGCTCAGGCGCTTGGGCGCGAGAAAAAGAGCCTCGAGGATGTCGTCGTCGAGCTTGATGAAATCCAACAAGGGCTCAACGATGCCCAAGAGCTCTTTGAGCTCGGGCAGCTCGAGGATGACGCCGAGATCCTAAGCGCAGTGGCCAATGATTTGCGCCCCCTCGATAAACGCCTAGCAGCCTTAGAGTTTAGGCGTATGTTTTCTAACCCTGCCGACCCCTTTAACTGCTTTGTCGACATTCAGGCAGGCGCGGGCGGCACCGAGGCCCAAGACTGGGCATCTATGCTGCTGCGTCAATATCTGCGCTATGCCGAACACAAGGGCTTTAAAACTGAAATCCTCGAGTACTCTGAGGGTGATGTAGCCGGCATCAAATCTGCCACCATCAAGGTCGAGGGTGACTATGCCTATGGCCTCTTACGCACCGAAACAGGCGTACACCGCCTCGTGCGCAAAAGCCCCTTTGACTCGGGGCAGGGCCGACATACTTCTTTTAGCAGCATCTTTGTCTACCCTGAGATCGACGACAGCTTTGAAATCGAGGTCAACCCCGCAGATTTGCGCGTCGATACCTATCGCGCAAGTGGCGCTGGCGGTCAGCACGTCAACAAAACTGACTCGGCAGTACGTATCACCCACATGCCCTCAGGCATAGTGGTGCAATGTCAAAACGACCGCTCGCAACATCGTAACCGCGCCGAGGCCATGCAGATGCTTAAGTCACGCCTCTACGAGCTCGAAATGCGCGAGCGCATGGCCGAGCAACAAAAACTCGAGGACGCCAAAAGTGACGTCGCATGGGGCCATCAAATACGCTCTTATGTACTGGATCAAAGCCGCATCAAAGACCTGCGCACTGATGTCGAGATAGGCAACACCCAGCGTGTACTCGACGGTGAACTCGACCCCTTTATTGAAGCCAGCCTCAAACAGGGCCTATAATCAAGCCCTTTGTTTGGCTAGGACTGCAGCATTTATATAGTTAAACGCATTTATTTAGGCAGGCTATTTATTTCAGCAAGCTATTTATTTCGGCTGGCAAGTCTTAGAACAACCACCATTTAAAATAACCACCACAACATTAGGGATACCACCATGTCTAGCAATCGTGTTGTCATTCTTACAGGCGGCTCGACTGGTTTAGGCCAAGCTTTATTAACCGAGCTTAACCAATACCCACAACAAACACTTATTAATATTTCGCGCCGCGAGGCAAAGCTCGAGCAAGAGCTCGCCCCAGGCAGTCAACTGATCAATATCCCCACCGATTTGCATCAGTTAAAAAGCATCACCCAGGCCCAAGAAAAACTCACTGCGCTCTTACAAGAGGCCCAACCCACCGAGGCGGTTTTTATCCATAATGCTGGGCAGGTCACCCCAATGGGGCTCTGCAATCAGCTCACTGATGTGGCGGCCATTGATGCCGCCTACCGCCTAAATATTAGTAGTGTTATTGCCCTAAACGCTAGCTTTTTGGCCGCACTGGGGCCCGACACCGATACCCGTGTATTGCTTATCTCATCAGGTGCTGGGCGCAGCCCCATACCAGGTTGGGCAGTATATGGCTCAACCAAAGCCGCAATGGACTACTACGCTCAAACCCTACAACAAGAGCTGCCCCACGTGCGTTGTGTATCATTAGCCCCAGGCGTGGTCGATACCGATATGCAAGCCACCATCCGTGGCCATGACGCAGACAGCTTTCCACCCATCGAGCGTTTTTTACAAATGCATGCCCAACAGCAGTTACAATCGCCTGCTGAGACCGCACAAAATATTGTCCGCCATCTCTTTAGTGATCAATTTGGGCACACCCTACTTGATGACATTCGCCAACATAGCTAGCGCCCGGCGCTATAACCAAGCCCTTTTTACACTCAACCTTGGGGCCTAGGCCCCTTTTTATGTATTGACCTATGACCGACCATCATGACTCTCAGCCCGTAAGTGAAAATAAGCTCATTGCCGAACGACGTGAAAAACTCAATGAAATCCGTCGACACGGCTCGGCTTTCCCTAATCATTTTCGCCCCAAAGAGCAGGCCAAAGCCTTGCACGAGCAATACGGCGAGCAAAGCAAAGAGGCACTTGCCGAGCAAAACATCGAGGCCCGCATTGCCGGTCGCATCATGCTCAAACGGGTGATGGGTCGAGCAAGTTTTGCCACCCTTCAAGACAGCAGTGGCCGTATACAAATTTACCTCGATAAAAGGCAGGTTGGCGACGAGTGTTACGCCGCCTTTAGGGGCTGGGATATTGGTGATATCGTTGGCGTACAGGGCAGCCTATTTAAAACCAACCGTGGCGAGCTGACCATACAGGTGCAGTCTATCGAGTTGCTCTCAAAATCATTACGCCCCCTACCCGATAAGTTTCATGGCCTTGCCGATCAAGAGATTCGTTACCGTCAGCGCTATGTTGACCTCATCATGAATGAGCCCGTGCGCGAGACTTTTTTACGCCGTAGCGAGGCCATTAGCAATATGCGCCAGCTCATGCGCGAGCACGGTTTCCTCGAGGTCGAGACCCCGATGCTACACCCCATACCGGGTGGTGCCACGGCCAAACCCTTTATCACCCACCACAACGCCCTTGATATGGATATGTACCTACGCGTTGCGCCCGAGCTGTACCTTAAGCGGCTCGTCGTAGGGGGCTTTGAGCGGGTGTTTGAAATCAACCGCAACTTTCGTAACGAGGGGGTCAGCCCGCGGCACAACCCCGAGTTCACCATGATCGAATTTTATGCCGCCTATACGGATTACGAGTGGATAATGGACTTTACCGAGCACGTTATCCGCGAGACGGCATTACGCACATGCGGTCAGACGCAGCTGCAATACCAAGAGCAAGATCTCGACCTGGGCCAACCCTTTGATCGCCTTACCATTGTCGAGGCCATTTGCAAATATGCCCCCGAATATCAGGCCGAGCAGCTCAATGACGAGGGCTTTTTGCGTGCCGAGTTAGAAAAACGCAAGGTCAACCTCGACGACCCAGCCTTTTTACATGCGGGCGTAGGTGCCTTGCAGTTGGCCCTGTTTGAGGAAACGGTCGAGACCAAACTGTGGCAACCCACCTTTATCGTTGACTACCCTGTCGAGGTGTCGCCGCTGGCCCGTGCCGCCGACGAGGACCCTACCATCACCGAGCGTTTTGAGCTGTTTATCACCGGTAGAGAGATTGCCAACGGCTTTTCCGAGCTCAATGACCCCGAAGACCAAGCCGCACGCTTTAAGGCCCAGGTCGAGGCCAAAGACGCCGGTGACGAAGAGGCCATGTACTACGATGCCGACTACATTCGTGCCCTCGAATACGGCATGCCCCCCACTGGTGGCTGCGGCATTGGCATAGATCGTCTGGTCATGCTGCTCACCGATAGCCCCAGCATTCGCGATGTGATCTTATTCCCACATTTGCGCAAAGAGTAAGCCT
>Ga0209487_1001554_pt1 | contig 19257 bp, 15 predicted proteins | sample Poulit2012_FD_187524 | JGI IMG/M metagenome (GOLD analysis project Ga0209487, IMG submission 187524) | Agricultural soil microbial communities from Georgia to study Nitrogen management - Poultry litter 2012 (SPAdes) (version 2) | ecosystem: Environmental > Terrestrial > Soil > Agricultural land...
TTCCGATGCTGGACGGCAATATTTTTGAATACCTGACCGATTATCGTCTCACGCTGCAGAAGATGGCTCAGGACATCGACCAGGCAGAAGATTACGTCAACGTGATGTTCTACATCGTCGGGACCGATCCGAAAAACCGGCCCGGGTACGCCGATCTGGTCCTGGACGCGATGGCACGTGCAGTCCAGCGCGGTGTTAAGGTGCGGATGCTGTTCGACCACATTGGCACGGCCCGGGTCAAAGGGTATCGGAAGTTATTGGCCCGGTTGGATGCCGATGGTATTGACTATTACCGGTTGATGCCGGTCCGCCCGTGGCGCGGGCAGTATCAGCGCCCCGATCTGCGCAACCACCGGAAAATGTTGGTTATCGACGGCGTCGTGGGGTACACCGGCTCCATTAATCTTATTGAACCCGGTTATAAACGCGCCTCGGCCCACCGGCTGAATCGCAAGTGGGTGGATATGATGGCCCGGGTCGAGGGGCCCACAGTGGCCTCGCTGGACGTGGTCTTTGCCACCGACTGGTTTTCGGAAACGGGCCGGCAGCTGCATCAGGAACTCCGCGACGTGACGGAAGCAGAGATTGAGGACCACGAGGGTCCGGCGGCGCAGCTGATCCCGTCGGGTCCGGGTTTTTCGCACGAGAATAATCTGCGCGCCTTCAACCACCTCTTTTATTCGGCCAAGGAATCGATCCGGGTGGTCACCCCGTACCTGGTCCCGGATGATTCGATGCTCTACGCTTTGACCACCGCAGCCCAGCGGGGTGTCCGGGTGGAAGTGCTGGTCGTGCGCCGGGCCGATCAAATGGCCGTCCAACACGCCCAACAGTCCTATTATGAACAGTTATTGCGCGCCGGCATCCACCTGTACCGGTATCCGGATCCTGATGTGTTGCATTCTAAAGTGTTTACCATCGACGACGACGTCGGTGTTTTCGGCTCCTCGAATATGGATATGCGGTCATTTTCGCTGAACTCCGAGTTGACGGTCATGGTGGTCGGTGCCGAAGAGGTGGCCAAACTGGATGCGATTATTGACCTGTATCAGGCCCAGTGCGAGCACCTGATGCTCAAAGACTGGCTGGCGCGACCCCGGTATAAGCGCTGGCTGGATAATGTGTTCCGGCTGACCTCCGCCCTACAGTAGAGCCGTGCCGGTTAGGACTGCTGGTCGGCCGACGGGGCGGATGATTCTTGCCCGGCGGCGTGGTCTTCCGAAGCCAGCATGGCCTGTACGATCGCCAGCGCTGAGGTGTGGTGGCGCTCATCGGGTTCATGGGCCACCAAGACCAGATCTGCGGCGTCGTAAATTTGATCCTCATCTAGCACGCTGCGTTCTTGGGCCGCCCAGTTCTGCCATTGTTTCCGATAGGACGCACCATCTCTGCCGATGGCGCGGTCATACCGGACCTGATCGGGCACGCGCAGCCAGATGAGCACATCCAGCAGGTGCCGGTTGTCGCGGGCGCCGACGCCGACCCCTTCGCAAATGACGACTTCGGTGGGCTCGGTGGACACTTCTGGGCCGGGAGCGCCACCGGGGCTGTCTTGAGCGTGCCAGTCCCAGGTTTGATACGTACTGGTTTCGCCGGCGGCTAACCGCGGGAGCACGTCGCGACTAAAAATATCCATGCCGGCGCGTAAGCCGTCCCAGCCGCGGTAGAGATCTTCAAGACGCAGCACGGTCACCTGGTGGTCGGCCGACAGGGTTTCGGCCAACACGGTGGACAGGACTGTTTTACCGGAACCGGATCGACCGTCAATACCAATCAGCAACGGGCGCGCAGCAGAATAACGTGACATGTCTCAATGGTAGGCCACGGCGGTTGTGGCGGTCGCGAGAACACCCCGGGTGGGTGTCGCCGAGATCACGTCGGGGCGACGTCGTCGGCGGAATAAAATTCGTTCGTGGGGCGCTGTAGAAGACAGATGCAAAGTTGAGTCAGCTTGGCTCAGGTTTATTTGACACGCGAGTCCAACCTGTGGCACCTTGAGTGTAGGAAGCTCAAGGAGCTGGCAAAAAGCTTTTGCTACCCCAACGAATTTTGTAGGAAAGGATTCCCATATGTCACGTGCTGTAGGTATTGACCTGGGGACCACCAACTCGGTGGTCGCTGTTCTGGAAGGCGGGGACCCAACGGTCATCGCAAACGCCGAGGGCGCCCGGACCACCCCGTCGGTCGTCGCGTTCACCAAGGGCGGCGAAGTGCTGACCGGTGATATCGCCAAGCGTCAGGCCGTCAACAACCCAGAGCGCACCATTTCTTCGGTCAAGCGCCACATGGGGACCGACTGGAAAGCGGAAATCGACGAGAAGTCCTACACCGCCCAGGAAATCTCGGCCCGCATTCTGATGAAACTCAAACACGACGCCGAAGAATACCTCGGCGAAGACGTCACCGACGCCGTCATCACCGTGCCGGCCTACTTCAATGACGCCGAACGCCAGGCCACCAAAGAAGCCGGTGAAATTGCCGGTCTGAACGTGTCGCGGATTATCAACGAACCAACCTCGGCCGCACTGGCCTACGGTCTGGAACGCGGTAAAGAAGATGAACTGATCTTGGTCTTTGACCTCGGTGGCGGTACTTTCGACGTCTCGCTGCTAGAAGTCGGCAAAGACGACGACGATTTCTCCACCATTCAGGTGCGTTCCACCGCCGGTGATAACCGGCTGGGCGGTGACGACTGGGACCAGGTGATCGTGGATTGGCTGCTGGATCAGGCCAAAGCCAGCGGTGCTGACCTGTCCAACGATAAAATCGCGCTGCAGCGTCTGAAAGAAGCCGCCGAACAGGCCAAGAAGGAACTGTCTTCGGCAACGTCGACCAATATTTCCCTGCAGTACCTGTCAGTGACCGAAAACGGTCCGGTCCACTTGGACGAGCACCTGTCGCGTGCCCGTTTCGAAGATATGACCGCAGATCTGTTGGATCGCACCCGTCGCCCATTCGAAGACGTCATCAAGGAAGCCGGCGTCTCGGTTTCCGAAATTGACCACGTCGTACTGGTTGGCGGTTCCACCCGGATGCCAGCCGTCTCCGAGCTCGTGCAGAGCCTGGCCGGTGGCAAAGAACCCAATAAGGGTGTCAACCCTGATGAGGTAGTCTCCGTGGGTGCCGCCATTCAGGCTGGCGTCTTGGCCGGTGAACGTAAAGACGTGCTGCTGATCGACGTCACCCCGCTGTCACTGGGTATCGAAACCAAGGGCGGTGTGATGGCCAAGCTGATCGAACGCAACACGGCTATCCCAACCAAACGTTCCGAAACATTCACCACCGCCGACGACAACCAGCCGTCCGTGGATATTCAGGTGTTCCAGGGTGAACGTGAATTCACCGCGGATAATAAACCACTGGGCAACTTCCAGCTGACCGGTATTGCACCGGCACCACGCGGAATGCCACAGATTGAGGTCACCTTCGACATTGACGCCAACGGCATCGTCCACGTGTCCGCCAAGGACGGTTCCACCGGCACCGAGCAGTCGATGACCATTACCGGTGGCACCTCGCTGTCGGATGAAGACATCGACCGCATGGTCAAAGATGCCGAAGCCCACGCCGAAGAGGATAAGCAGCGCCGCGAGGCCGCTGAAGCCCGGAACGCCGCTGAAACCACCGCCTACTCGGTCGATAAGCTGCTCAAAGAAAACGACGAAAAACTGCCAGAGGACGTCAAAACTGAGGTCCAGGCCGACGTCGACGCACTCAAGGCAGCCCTTGAAAAACAGGATAACGACGACGAAGTCCAGGCTGCATTTGAAAAACTGCAGCAGTCGCAGACCAAGATTGGCGAAGCCCTGTACTCCCAGTCCGAACAGGACACTGCACAGGCTGAGACCGCCGATGAGGACGAAGACATCGTTGATGCTGAAGTCATCGACGAAGACGATAAGAAGTAGTCGCTGCGCGTTAACTGAATCATTGCACGACCGAGGCCGGCCGGTTTCCGGCCGGCCTCGGCGTTTTCTTTTCAAGGAGAGCATTATGACCGACCAGCCCAATAACGAAGAACACGAGCCCATCCGCTTCACCGATAAACGCCGCCTTGATCCGGACACCGGCAAACTGCGCGAACAGGACGCCCCGGACTCAACTCCAGAGGATTCCGAAGCGTCAGAACACGCCGACCCGCTGGCCCAGGTGGAAGATATTTTGAACGCCGCCGGTGCCGAAGACGAGACCGCGCAGGAGGCTCCGGAAACCGATGAGACCGCCGAACTCCGCGAGGACCTGCAGCGCCTGCAGGCCGAGTTCATTAACTACCGTCGTCGGGTGGATCGCGACCGCGACGTCGCTAAAGACAACGCCAAATACGCGATGTTAGAAGCCATGCTGCCGGTGCTCGACGATATTGATGCCGCCGAGGCCGCTGGGGACCTAGACGGCCCATTTGCCGCGATCGCACGGAAACTCACCGCGACGCTCGAGGGCCAGGGCCTGGTCAAACATGATGGCGCGGCCCTGGTGGGGGAGCCATTTGATCCAGTTCACCACGAAGCCATGCTGCGCCAACCATCCGCGGATATTGCCGAAGAGCACATTGTGCAGGTATTCCGCAATGGCTACCTGTATAACGAGCGGGTGCTGCGTGCGGCGCAAGTTATGGTTTCAGCCGGTGACGAGTAAGAGGAAGGTGATTTCATGGCTTCACAGGATTGGCTAGAAAAAGACTTCTACGCCATTTTAGGTGTCGACAAGGATGCCAGCGCCGACGAAATCAAAAAAGCCTACCGAAAACTCGCGCGGCAGCATCACCCGGATGCCAACCCCGGTGATGAGGCGGCGGAACAGCGGTTCAAGGAAATTACGGAAGCCAACACCGTCCTGTCGGATCCGAAGCAACGCCAAGAATACGATCAGCTGCGGGCCATGGGCCCGGGCGCACGATTCACGGCGCCGGGCCCGGGCGGTGGGCAGGGCGGCTTCGAAGATATCTTCTCGGGGCTGTTCGGCCAGGCCGGCGGTGGCCGCCAGGCTGGTTTTGGTGACATGTTCGGAGGTTTCGGCGGTGCCCAAGGCTTTAGCGGGTTCCAACAGCCCCCGACGAAAGGCGCGAATATTAAAAGCGCCGTCACCATAAGTTTTGCGGACGCCATTCGCGGCACCACCACCCATGTGACCACCAGTTATGGTGCAGCCAATGAGGTGCGTATCCCGGCCGGCGTCAAAGATGGCCAAACGGTGCGGGTCAAAGGCAAGGGTCAACAGGGTACCGGTGGGCGCGGTGATCTGATGGTCAAAGTTTCGGTGGCAAAACACCCGGTCTTTGAACGCGATGAAAACAATCTGCGGCTCAAGGTGCCCGTAGCTTTCGATGAAGCCGTGTTGGGCACTACGATCGAGGTACCAACACTGGATGGTGCCGTGAAAATCGGTGTCCCCGCCGGATCGTCATCGGGTCGGGTTTTACGCTTACGTGGGAGGGGTGTAAAAACCTCCAAACACACCGGAGACCTGCTCGTGGAGCTGGTCATCGAGGTACCTGCCGAACTCAGCGACGAGGCGAAAGCCGCGGTTGAAGCGTATCGGCAGGCTACCCGGGACATCGACCCGCGGGCCGAGCTGGCAAAGAAAGCTAGGTTGTAATGGCCAACCGTCACAAACACGATCCCGTCTACGTCATCTCGGTGGCGGCCCAGTTAGCCGACATGCACCCCCAAACCCTGCGGCAATATGACCGCCTGGGCCTGGTGGTACCCGCCCGGCAAGCCGGGGGCCAACGCCGCTACTCTGCCGAAGACGTTCGACGCTTGCGTCGGATCCAATCGTTGTCTCGTGACGGTGTCTCACTCGAGGGCATCCGCCGTATCGTGGAACTGGAAGCCGAAGTCGACCAGTTGCGCGATACGGTGGGTGAGCTCGTCGACCAAATCACCGTGATGCGATCCCACGTGTCATTTTCTCGGACCTTTACCGCTGGGTCCACCGGGGTCACCACCAACATCCACGGACCGGCCGGCCGCACCGAAACCGGCGCCGATGGACAATACCGTGAACAACGACGGCGCAATCGCTTCGATCGGACCCGAGTCGAAGAAGCTGTGTTGTTCGCGCTGGAACAGTCCAAACCGCAATATGCGCTAAACCGCCCCCGCTTCGCCCTACCAGAGTAGGCGCCAGCTAGCCACCGATACATATCCACAGGCGGCCAACGACATACTGTTCACCGGTAGCCATTCGCTCTAGGATAGGTCTCATCACATCCGCCAGGATTATGGAGGGACCCCCTTGGACGGACCGGGCTTACTCATCACGTTCGTGATCTTCATCGTGCTCATGATCCTGATGATTTCACGGTGGCGGGTGCACCCGTTTCTGGCCATCCTCTCCATTGCGCTGGCCTTTGGACTCATTGGCGGTATTCCACTCACCGACCGAGACGAGCAAACTCCCGGGATCGCCACTGTTATTGGTGAGGGTTTTTCCGGAATATTCACGTCGATCGGGATCGTAATCATTCTGGGTGCCCTGATCGGCTTCATCCTGGAAAAAACCGGTGGCGGATTCCAAATGGCCGATGCCATGGTCAACACCGTTGGCAAACGCCACCCGGTGCTAGCAACCCAGCTCATGGGATTTGTTGTATCCATCGCGGTGTTCTGCGACTCCGGATTCGTGGTCCTCAACCCGATTCGTCGCGCCTTAGTCCGCCGCACCGCCAGTGCATCAGCCGCCATGACCGTGGCGCTGGCTTCCGGCCTGTACATTTCGCACGTCTTTATTCCGCCCACGCCCGGACCGATTGCCGCGGCCACCACGCTGGGCATGGCGGATAATCTCATTCTGGTCATCGGCATGGGTTTCATCGTGTCGGTGCCCGCCCTCGTCGTCGCATATTTCATGGCCAACTGGCTGACAAAACGTGTCACCACCCCAGAAGATGTACACCTGACCGCCGACGACGTCGAAGCCGAGTATGAAACGCTGCGTGAATCGTACGGCAAACTACCGAGCAAATCCCTGTCGTTTCTGCCGATCGCGGTTCCCATCGTGGCAATGGCCATCGGTTCGGTGGTCACCATGGTCGGCTGGGAAGGCTTCCTCGCCGAACTCTTCGAATTCTTCGGTATCCCGGTTATCGCGCTGGCCCTTGGACTACTCGTGGCCCTGTTGCTGTTGGGCATCCAACACCGCATGGATGAGCTGCTGGAGGTAACCGAAGAGACCCTGAAAGTCACCGGTCCGATCCTGTTTATTACCGGGGCTGGCGGCGTGCTGGGCGCCGTCATCGCGGCCACCCCGATCATCGACTACATCACCGAAGTCGCCCCGGGCTTCGCTTCGATCGGACTGTTCTTCCCCTTCCTCGTTTCGGCAGTGCTGAAAACCGCCCAGGGCTCGTCCACGGTGGCCATGGTCACATCGGCCGGGATTGTTGCACCACTGTTGGGCGTGCTCGGATTCGAAACCGACGCGCAAATCGCACTGGTGGTCATGGCCATCGCCGCAGGCGCTATGACCGTCTCCCACGCAAATGACTCGTACTTCTGGGTCGTGACCCGCTTCGGCAATTTAACCGTTGAACAGGGATACCGCACCCACACCGTGACCACCGGCGTCATGGGTATTACTTCCATCATCTTCGTGTGGCTTTTAGGACTGCTGGTATGACGCGTGACCCCGCACAAACAGCCCTGAACATTCTGCTGGTCCCGGATTCCTATAAAGGTTCCCTGGACTCCACCCGGGTAGCGGACGCGTTGGCTCACGGGGTTCGCCGTGCCGCACCGCAAGCCCGCATCACGGCCATCCCCATGGCCGACGGTGGAGAAGGCACCGTGGACGCACTGGTGGCCGCCGCCGGTGGAAGCCACCACGAACTGGTCGTGACCGGCCCAGAAAACCGGCCGGTCAAGGCAAACTATGGGCTCCTCCCTGACGGGGCGGTGATTGAACTGGCGGCTGCAGCCGGTCTGCCGCTCACCAGCAACCCCAACCCAGAAACCACCACCACCTACGGCGTCGGGGAACTCATGGCCCAGCTGGTTGAGCACAACCTGATTATCGGCGCGGGCGGCTCGGCGACCAATGACCTGGGATGCGGGGCCGCTGCTGCCTGCGGGGCACAGTTTTTCGACCAGGCCGGCACAACGTTTATCCCAACCGGCGAGACCCTGCACACCATCGCCCGCATCGACGTCACAAATTTGCTGCAGCCACCCAATGTGACGGTCATCACCGACATTGCCAATCCGCTGCTGGGCGACACCGGGGCTGCCGCCGTGTTTGCGCCACAAAAAGGGGCCGACGCCGCCATGGTGCAGCGGTTAGAGGCCGGGGCCGCGCATGCCGCCAAAATTTTCGCCCGCGATCTGGGCGTTGACGTCACTCAGGTTGCCGGTGGAGGAGCCGCCGGTGGCTTCGCGGCCGGCATGTACGCGTTCTTCGGGGCGCAACTGCAACCGGGCATCGACGCCGTCCTGGATGCCGTTGGTTTCGATGCGCTCGCCGCCGAGGCTGATCTCATACTCACCGGTGAGGGCCAGTTGGATGGCCAATCGCTGGCCGGCAAAGTTCCGATCGGGATAGCCCGACGCACCGACACCCCAGTGATCGCCGTCGTTGGTTCCATTGGTGACGACGCACAGGCCGCCTATGACCACGGCATCACCGCAATTTTTGCGATCAGTCCCGGACCACAAACCCTGCAGGCCGCACTCGCGGCAGCCCCACAGCATGTGGCGGCCACCGCAGAAAATATTCTCCGCACCTGGTTGGCTGCCACACCACCGGCAGCCGGGCCAACCTGCTAGGCAGACCGACGGTAGGTCAGATCAAAGATGTGCCGTCCGGCGCGTTGCGCTTTGGCTTCAAAACTGGTGACCGGTCGGGTCGCAAACCGCGGTGCCCAGCCGCCCTGCTCGTCCAGAGCATCGGCCAGCGGCAACGGTGCGTCGTCATCGGTGCCGTGCAAGCGCGCCTGGGTCAAAGGTGAATCCGGCCCGGCTAGCCGGCCCGGGTGAAGATTTTCCAAGGCCGGATGGGCATCGGCAACATCGCGCATCCCGGCCGCATAGTGCGACCAGTCGGTGGCCAGCCGCAACAGTCCGCCGACGGCGAGCACCCGGGCCACCTGGTCTAAGAATTTGGGTTGAATGAGCCGGCGCTTATGGTACCGAGTCTTCTGCCATGGATCAGAGAAAAAGACCCACACCTCTTGAGCCGAACCGGCCGGTAGCATGTGGTCCAGGACTTCGGGCGCGTTCGCCTCAACCATGCGCACGTTCGTCACCTGGTGGTCCACCACTTGGTTGAGCAGCTTGGCCAGGCCGGGCCGATAGACTTCGACCGCCAAGAAGTTGGCCTCCGGCTGTGCCACGGCCCCAGCAAATGTGGATTCCCCGTGGCCAACACCGATATCAACGATCAGCGGGCCGGGGCGGCCCCAGACTTCGGCCACGTCCAGCTGCGATTCGGGTGCCACTGAAGTATCCGCGAAGGACCGGGTTACCGGCAGGATCGTGGTGCCCTGATGGTCCTGCCACAGCCGCTGCCGGGTCGGAGACATCGCCAGTTCGCGTCGCACAAATGAGACCGGACCGTCGCGAACAATTTTCACCCCGTTCTGGGTGTGTACCTTTTGATATCCGTCGGGCACCGGCTCGGTGTGCGGTTCAGGCGTGTCGCAGTCGGTTTGTTGAGCATCCGCATCGGTTGGCTGTTCGGGGTTAGCAGGGCGTTTTGGGGCTGGCGTCATGGCGAGTTCGTGATCTTTCAAACAACGTACGGGCAGGAATTTGTCCATGGCCATCGTAGCGGTTAAAACGTTTTGGTCCGGCGTCCAACCGGTGCGCGCATGGAACGTATTGGATTTGGCGGCGAAAGTATTACAGTTAAGGATAAGCGAGTCCCCAATGGAAGGAAGACTTATGAGCTTGGCTCAGTTGCCACTACGTTTGACCACCGGCGCCTTTGTACTGAATTCGGGTATTTCAAAGCTCAGCCTCTCTGACGAAGATGCTGAAGGTTTACAACAAATGGCCGCGAACGGTGTGCCAATGCTGGCTGATATGTCACCTGCCGCGTTCCGCCGGTTTATTGCCGTCACCGAAATCAGTGTCGGGGCGGCACAGCTGATTCCGAAAGTTCCGGGCTGGATGGCAGGAACGGCACTGAGCGCGTTTTCAGCGGGTATGCTCAACATGTATTTAAACACCCCGGGTATGACCCAAGATGACGGTGTACGCCCCACACAGGAAGGCACCCCCGTCGCCAAGGACATCTGGATGTTTGGTGCGGGTGCCAGCATGATCATCGACTCGATGCTGAACACATCTGCACGTCGTCGTCGGGCCGCCAAACGTCGGGTTTCGAAAATTCAGGACGCCAAGGAAGAGCGGGTGGAAGCCATCCACTCGGCTCGTGACGAACAGCATAAGGCCCTTGAGGAGGCGCGTGACGCTGCTCGAGCAGAACGTAAAGCTGCTCGCAAGGCCGCCCGCGGCGCCCGCAAAGCAGCACATTAAACCGCTTAATGCACCGGGCTGGCTCCTGCTGCCCGCAGCTTAGTCGCTAGTTTTGACGTCGTCGTCTTGGGTTCTGTCATATTCCTCTGACGACGACGTTGCTGCGTGAAACGGGGTTCCCGTTGATGGCCGGTATTTCGGTGCTTTAATGGCCCAAAACTTATTGACCTCGGTCAGCTGCGCGGTTTTTGCCGTCGTGACCGGGCGGCCAGTGTGATAGCTCTCGAAAATAATCCTCGAGATGTGCCGTCGGTTGTCGGCTTCCGCGTCGAGTTTTCGCAGCACCCAGGTGTGTTCGGTGGCCAGCTGGAGCTCGTCGGACGCCTCGTAACCGGATGCCAACTGGCGGGCACGCAGGATTTCAGCGTCCCAGGCCGCGGCCACCAGCATCACGATGAACGCGACCCAAATCATCACCACCCCGTATAAAATACCGTTGACGGTGCTAAAGATTTGTTCAAATACGGTCACCCGGTCCAACAGCCAGCCCGTAAACACGATGGCCGAGAACAGGATGATGACGGTGACGACGGCGCCGGCACTGATGACTCGATACCGGGGACGATGCACATTGGGACCGCGGTAGAACGCCTGCGAGACCAAAAAAATCAGCACCACCAGGATGAGCGGCCATTTTAAAATATTCCAGGTCGCCACGGTTTCCTGGGTCAGGCCCAGCAGCTCACCCAGCCGACGGGAAAAATCGCCTCCCAGAATCACCAAGAGCAGCAGTGCCAGCGAAGCGACCATGAGCACCAGGGTTTCCAGAAACACGACGAACCGGAAATAGATCAACTGCCGACCTTCACGGGTGTCGTAAATGCGGTTCATGGCCCGGTGGAACGCGGCGACCACATTGGATGCCGAATAGATTGACCCGATCAACCCAAGAGTCAATGAGATGACCCCGCCCGGAGTATCGATCAGTGTCAGCAGGGTGGTGCTCACGGTACTGGCTTCAAGCGATGGCACCAGATCATTGACCAACCCGGCGAAGGTCGAGACGGTTTCTTCGGTAAAACTGACCAGGGACACCGTCGAGGTGATGGCAATGAGCCCCGGCAGCAGCGAGAGGATCAGATAAAAGGTCATGGTCGCTGCAACATCCCAGACCTGCATGGTGATCGCGCGCTCCCAGGTGCGACGAATGACAAACCACAGGGTCGGACGCGGATGCTGATACGTCCTGGCCGGCCGGTGTGGGGTCAACTTGCCCAAGGTTTTAGTCACGACACGCTGGACGCTGGATGTGGGCGTGGCATCCTGTGCCGGGGCCGCAGCATTCGGCGTGGTCGTCGCGTCGGGAGAATCAGCCGGGGGTTGTGACATACAGTCGAGCTTAGCTGCTAGGGGAGCGCTGCCCCCCACATGTTGTAGCGGAAAAGACCATAGGCGGTATCGTAGAGGTGTGATACTTGTGAAACCCAAAACTTTTCGGTTCGCGGCGCTGGCGGCCATCGGCGGCATGCTGCTTATCGGCTGCTCAAATTCCGACCAAGACCAGCCCGACACCGCCCCCACCGAGGAAGCCACCACCACCGCGTCCCCCTCGGCTCCCGAAGTCGATTTGGACCAGTATGCGGCCGCCCTGGTCACAAACACCGAGTTGATGGGGGTCGCACAGGATCCGCCGGTCGAGGGGTTTGTGGACGACCCGGTGACAATGTATCTGACGCTGAGCGAATTTGAGCCCAGCGGGCGGTGCGCCACCCTGCTTGATGAACTGAACTCCTTCACGGCGCCGGCGGTCGGCGGGATTTCAGCGCACTTTATTCGGGACGTGCCCGATACCGCCGACGACGCCGAGACAGACGCTACAAGTGGTGCCGCGGTGGAAACGATGATTTTCGAAACTGCCGAGCCCATTGAGCCCATGGAAATTTACCGCGAAATCCCCAACGCATGCGAAACGCTCAGTTCATCAGAGATCGAAGGTGCAGAAGCCACCTTTACCAAGGTGCCCGGCTTAGACGCGATCCATTTAGAAATTTCCGACGGAGAAGAATCGGAATCGTTGGCGGTTGGTGGCTCATCGGTGAACGCTCGGTTTCACGTGTATATGACCGCCGAGCAGGTCACCCTGGAAGAGGCCCAAGATATGTTCGGGGCGCAAGCTGAGAAACTCCAGGAAACCTTCCGTGATCGAGGCACCCCTTCACCAGATGCTTCGTCCGCGTCAGAAGAACCCACCGACGACCCAACCTAGCCCTGCGGGTGCCTAGGACGACGTCGCCCGGCACTGCTGCGCTCTGTCGCTGACCGCTGCAGCCGAAAGTTGTCGTACGTCTTCACGCCGTCATGCTGCGCGCTCGCCGCGTGTTGTGCTCAGAAGGTGTTGTTGCGCCATGGGCTGCATTGCGTACTTGCTGCCGGAATATTCCATCGCAAAATTGGGTTGAGTTAAGTAGACTCAAGTTTAAGTGTTGCTGTCCCGGAGGCGCTCCGGGAGTAAGGAACTTATATGAATACCCAATTCACTACCAAATCTCAAGAAGCCCTTTCGGCCGCTGCGATGAATGCTTCGACGGCGGGCAATCCTCAGATTGAACCCGCTCATGTGCTCAAAGCCCTCATGGATCAGCGTGAATCGGTCGCCGTGGCGGTCCTCAAGGCAGCCAATGTGGATCCCGATGTGGTCTCAACACAAGCGTCGAGCCAGATCGCTGCCCTGCCGAAAGTATCGGGAACGTCGGTTGCTGAAGCTCAACTTTCCCGCGCCGGGCTTGCCATGATCGCGGCAGCCCAGACACAGGCCCAACAGAATCAAGACCAGTTCGTATCCACCGAACATCTCCTGCTCGGCTTGGCCGCAGACAACGGGGATACTGGGACCAGCCTGCGCGAAGCCGGAGCAACCGTTGAAGCGTTGACGTCAGCCATGAAATCGGTGCGCGGCGATACAAAAGTCACCTCGCAGGACCCAGAGGGCACGTTTCAGGCCTTGGAACAATACGGCACAGACCTCACGGATGTTGCGGCTGCTGGCACACTGGACCCGGTCATCGGGCGCGACGCCGAAGTGCGCCGTGTCATTCAGGTGCTGTCACGTCGGACCAAAAACAATCCGGTGTTGATCGGTGAACCCGGCGTCGGCAAGACCGCCGTCGTTGAAGGGCTTGCACAACGCATCGTAGCCGGTGACGTCCCCGAGTCATTGCGCGGTAAGCGACTGATTTCCCTTGACCTCGGAGCAATGGTGGCCGGTGCGAAATACCGCGGCGAATTTGAGGAACGTCTCAAGGCGGTACTGGAAGAAATTGCAGCTGCCGGCGGGGAAGTGGTCACGTTTATTGATGAGCTCCACACCGTGGTTGGGGCCGGAGCAGCCGAAGGCTCCATGGACGCCGGGAATATGCTCAAGCCGATGCTGGCTCGCGGTCAACTGCGCCTGATCGGTGCGACCACACTGGACGAATACCGGGAAAATATTGAAAAAGATCCCGCACTGGAGCGCCGTTTCCAACAGGTATTGGTGGGTGAGCCCTCCGTGGACGACACCATTGCAATTTTGCGTGGCCTCAAAGAGCGGTATGAAGCGCACCATAAGGTCGCCATTGCCGATGGCGCGTTGGTTGCTGCCGCGAACCTTTCCAACCGGTATATTTCCGGACGTCAACTGCCGGATAAAGCCATTGACCTGATGGATGAGGCTGCGTCCCGTTTGCGGATGGAGATTGATTCGGCCCCGGAAGCGATTGACCAATTGCGCCGTGCCGCTGACCGGCTGACTATGGAAGAGCTCGCGCTGGAAAGCGAAACTGATGCCGCATCGGTGGAACGCTTGGCCGCACTGCGAGCCGAACTGGCTGATACCAAGGAAGCCCTAGCCGGGATGACTGCCCAGTGGGAAACAGAAAAAGCCTCCCTGAATAAAGCCGGTGACCTGCGAGTACAGTTAGATGAGCTGCGTTCTGCCGCCGAAAAGGCACAGCGTGAAGGCGACTTGGCCGAAGCCTCCAGGATTTTATACGGTGAGATCCCGCAGGTGGAAAAAGATCTAGCTGCTGCTGAAGCAGCCGATACGTCGGTGACCTCCGATGAGGCACCGATGGTCTCGGAGCAAGTCACGGCCCATGACATCGCTGAGGTGATTGAAGCCTGGACTGGCATTCCCGCCGGTCGCATGCTGTCGAGCGAACAAGAAAAACTGTTGCATATGGAACAAGAGCTCGGCCGCCGCCTGATCGGACAGCACACCGCGGTAAGCACGGTCTCGGACGCGGTCCGACGCTCTCGCGCCGGCATCTCTGACCCAGACCGGCCCATCGGTTCATTCTTGTTCCTGGGGCCAACAGGCGTTGGGAAAACCGAGCTGGCGAAGTCGCTGGCCGAGTTTCTATTCGACGACGACCGGGCCATGGTCCGGATTGATATGTCGGAGTACTCCGAGAAACATGCGGTGTCGCGACTCGTGGGGTCGCCTCCCGGATATGTTGGGTATGACGAAGGGGGTCAGCTAACGGAAGCTGTGCGTCGTCGTCCATACTCTGTCATCCTGTTGGATGAAGTGGAGAAGGCACACCCGGAAATCTTTGACATTCTGTTGCAGGTGCTCGACGACGGCCGTCTGACGGATGGGCAGGGCCGCACCGTAGACTTTCGCAACACCATATTGATCCTCACCTCAAACCTCGGCTCAGAATTTCTGGTTGATGCTGCGCTTGAGGATGCGGAAAAGCATGCTCGAGTCGACGACGCCGTACGTGCGGCGTTTAAGCCAGAGTTCTTGAACCGGCTGGATGACATGATCTATTTTGATCCGTTGACAATCCGAGACCTGGTGAAGATTGTAGACCTGCAAATCGAGCTGCTTGCCAACCGGTTGGCTGACCGCCGAATCAACCTCAAGGTCACTCCTGCAGCTGCTGAGTGGCTAGCGCGGGTTGGCTATGATCCGGCCTACGGCGCTCGCCCGCTGCGTCGACTGATCCAGCGCGAAATCGGTGATAACTTGGCTAAGGAAATTCTGGCCGGGAACGTCAACGACGGTGATGCTGTAACAGTTGATGCTGATGGTGATGGCATTCAACTCGCGGCAAACGCTGTGTCGTCCGAGGACGGCGAATAGGCGTCGTAGCGACAGTTCAGACGCGGATCGGTTCTGAGTACCGGGGTGTGTGCCCACCACGCGATGGTGGGCACACATCCGCGAGAACGTGAAGGCACGGCCCTGGACAGTTTATGATTCGTCGCTGTCTGCGGTTTCCGTGGGACTGGCCTCGGCATCGGCATCTTCTTGTCCACCGTTTTCGGCTGCTTCTTCGGAAGTCTGAATTGGGTCAGCGGACTGTTCTTCCTCTGAGCGCTGGTCATCAACTTCAGGTGTTTCAACCAGGGAATCGGAGAAATTGGTTTCGTCGTTTGTGGACACAAAACAGTCAACGCGACGGTCACCTTCAGTCTCCCACGTGTATTCGGAAGGCCGTGAAGTGTTGATCGAGTAGGTGGCCTGGGTATTTTCCAGCAGTGCGATGTCGGCACAGAACGTCTCCGAAGATTCCCGCAGTGCTTCTTCACCCGGATAGGACTTGTCTTCCGAGTAGAGACGGCGACCAATGAGCTGAGCATTATGAGGAGTTGAACACTCCACGATATCCGCGGGATTATCTGCATCACTATAGTCCGCAAGACAGTCACCCGGCAGGTAGTTCTCAGGCGAAACGTTGACAGCGATGATGCCGTCGAGCCCAGGTGAGGGATTGCGCGTCGTGGTCTCCTCGGGGGCCTCGCCTTCATTATTATTAGACGTGCTAAAGCTGTATACGAAGAACATCACAATCGCCAGCACGACAACCAAAACGGATAAGAAGATTACCCATGAGTTGCGCTTAGAGCGTCGTTCTCGTTGCTGACGTATTTCGCGTCGCGACGGGGTCGAGTGGGCTTCAGCTGACAGCGGAGATACGTCGTCCGAGTTTGGCTGGTAGTCGGCTGGGGTCATGCCGGTCCATCATCCTTTCTGACAGCAAGCTTTCCTGATCCCTCGGATACTCTCCGGGAATGGCTATGGCGAGGTTCTGCCCGTTATTAGCTGATCTTAGAGCGAAAGCCTCGCTTATACCAGACATATTTTAGCCCCAAAGGGGCGAACTCCACTCAAACATGTTAACCTGGTAAGCACGAACCATTACGAAAAAGGGACCTCAGCGACACCATGAGCCTTATGGTGACGCTTTTGAGGACACAGAGACCGCGAAGGGGGTCACGCTCATGGGGCGCGGCCGTCAAAAGGCAAAGGCAACCCGTCAGGCACGGGACATGAAGTACTTCTCGCCAGCTACCGACCTGGCAGCACTCGAGCGAGAGCTAGCCGGAAAGAAACCCGATAGGGAAGAAGAAAACGAGTACGCCGAATACGCGGAAAAATATAACGCCTACGACGACTACGATGAGGACTCATCGTATTAGTAGGACCTCTTCTCTTTGGGGCTTCTTTGACTCTTGAAAGATCGGTTCGGTGAGATGACTAGGTCATCTGACCGGCCGATTTCTTTCGAGTCCCCAGACTTTCCGGAAGATCACCCAGCATACGCAACCCACCAAGCAGCGATTCGCTCTGTCCAGCGTGTCATCGATGACACCGCGCCATATCAGAACGTTCAGGTTGCCTCCACAGGTATTGGTCAGCTGCTTAATTTAAAGCCCTTGATCCTAACCGGTGCCGGCATATCCACTGATTCTGGGATTCCAGATTATCGCGGACCCGAAGGGTCATTACGTCATTCCCGACCGATGACCTATCAGGAATTCCTACATGACGACGCCGCCCGCCATCGATATTGGGCGCGATCTTTTGTCGGATGGCGTCACATGAATGAAGCAACTCCACATACCGGTCACGAAATTATTGCGAAGTGGAACGCACAAAGCATTATTTCCGGTGTTGTGACGCAGAACGTCGATGGTCTCCATCAAAGAAGCCAACGCAAAGCCGACCAAGAAGCCGCAGACAATTCTGTCTCGAACCCGGTCATCGCATTGCACGGATCCATGGATGAGATCGAGTGCCTGGTGTGCGGCGTGAAAGAAAATCGCAACGCATTTGGAGAACGGCTCCACCAAGCCAACGTGGGTATTACCGATGCGTGGCAGATCAGTGAAGACGACATCAACCCGGATGGTGACGCACGCATACCGCAGCATTGGGTTGACCAGTTCACCATGGTCCACTGCTTGAATTGCGGTTCGGATAAACTCAAACCAACAGTCGTGTATTTTGGCGAAGTGGTACCGCAACAACGAAAAGTTGCGATTAGCGATTTACTCAAACAATCCGGTGCACTTATTGTCGTTGGCTCCTCACTAGCGGTCATGAGCGGATATCGAATTCTCTTGGAAGCCGACCGCGCCAGGAAGCCGATCGGTATAATTAACCGAGGACCGACCAGAGGTGAAGAACGAGCGACATTCAGGTGGCGAACCGGAGTGAAGCAGGCCTTGGAATGGCTGGATCAGACTAGGTCATAGCCAGCTAACCTCAGGTCGATAGAACTTATCAAGACCGCCGATAGATATTTCGATACCTGGTTTGCGTGGGATCGAGATTTTTCGGCAAACTGCATGACGGCAGACCATCATCTTCCATATGAATCTGAATCAGCCCTTGATGGACAGCACCATGATGATGACGACACACCAGCCCGGCATTCGCCAGGGAAGTGGCTCCGCCTTGTGCCCACGCCGTTAAATGGTGGGGCTGACACCATGCCGGAGGTCGCTGACAGCCAGGCACAATACAGCCTCGGTCTCGGACATGCAGGGCTCTGCGAATCGCCGATGGAAACCCTCGTTGGGCCCGTCCAACATCCAGCGGCTGTGAAGCAGTTCCAAGCACCATAGGAATGATTTTCTGATGGCAAGCTTGCAGTCGTGCCAGACCCACGTCGAACCCTATTTTACCCGGCGAACCGGTTGGTGAACTAATGCCGTGTTCTTGCTGCTTCAAATATTCGACGATCTTGCTGATTTCTGAAGGGTGATCGTTAGCACGCGCACCAGCTGGGTCGACTTGTTCAGTACCCGAGTCGCCTATCAGGTCGCGAAGTGATACCTCTACGATGAGATCCAGATTCGGTCGTAAAAGCTGGTACCCAGGCGGTATGAATCCCGCGAGTGGGTCATTGAGATCCGATTTTGCCGCGCCGGTTGGTTGTGGCTCGTCATCGGGTGGTGCATTTATGGCTAATATATCGGCAAGGACTTCAGAATGCGCGGCGGCTTTCTGCAACGCAGTATCGCGACGTCGTTGTTGTGCTTCTGTAGCGTGTGGGTCGTATGTTTTGTGCAAGATGAGGCCGGCAGACGTAAAATCCAACCAGGTGTTCAGCCATCGCTCGGCTTTTGTTTGACCGTCGAATAATTGTGCGATGCCTAAATCAATATCTTCGGGGGTGATGCGGGGATTATTGGGCACATCGTCGCCAGCATGCTCGTGGTCAGGGGTCAACGAAGAGTGAGTATCAGTTGCGTTGGCAGACTGGTGGGCCTGGGCTCGCATTTCGGATGTAGCGGAATCCAAATTTGTGGCAAACTCACGAATGGCGGTCAGTTGTAACAGCTCGGCGTCGTCGAGGATGACCGTCAACCGATGTAAACGATCACCAACCGGTCCGTCGTAAAATACCCCTTTTTCATGCTTCACTTGCTCTTCAGTAAGCGGCTTCTTTGGTCCGACAAGCTCGTTAGTGACGGCATCGCGACAGTGCTTGGCATAACGTGAAAATGTATGGGAATTATTGCGGATGGCGTGGCGTAAGAATTTGCGCTCTTGTTGTTCCACCAG
>Ga0209487_1001556_pt1 | contig 19241 bp, 18 predicted proteins | sample Poulit2012_FD_187524 | JGI IMG/M metagenome (GOLD analysis project Ga0209487, IMG submission 187524) | Agricultural soil microbial communities from Georgia to study Nitrogen management - Poultry litter 2012 (SPAdes) (version 2) | ecosystem: Environmental > Terrestrial > Soil > Agricultural land...
CAATATCCCAATCCGGTTCTTCTGTAAAACCTTCAACTTGGAAGTCTAATAATTCAGAATCTTGTAGATTAATCATTTCAATATAAAGCTCAGTGTCTTCATGCATTTCTGTTTGTCTGGTTTCACGTACGGTTGCTGAACCGTCTTCATGTAATTCAATGTCTATATGGATAGACTCAATCTTATTTTCTTGTGCAGATACCACGGTACTGAAAGGTATAGCAACAAGAAAGATCATTGTACTTAAAATAAATTGTAACCATTTATTCATTCTTTCGCCTCTCGTTTCTTAGTCATTTTCCGAAGGGGATCTTTGGAATCAATTTAAACTTACAGGGTTAATCCCGGTTGTGCATTGAGCGCTAGATTGGCTGTTTGGTTGTCTTCAAAATCAAGAAAGGCTGCAGCACCGATCATTGCGGCGTTATCTCCTGTTAGTGAAAGGGGTGGAATAACAAGTTTGACGTCATTTAATTCTTCTTCCATAGCTTTTACGAGGGCATTTCGAAGTCCTGAATTTGCGGCCACACCTCCCGCTAGAATCACTTGTTTAACAGGATATTCTTTTGCTGCACGAATTGTTTTGTCGACTAATACATCGACTACAGCATGCTGAAAACTTGTCGCTAAGTCATTGTGATTCAATTCTTCCTCTTTTTGTTTTGCGTTATGGACGGTATTGATGAAAGCTGATTTCAAACCACTAAAACTGAAATCATAGTTGTCTTCGTTGATCATCGCACGGGGGAAATTAAACGTATCTTCCCCTAATTGCGCCATTTCATCAATATGTTTACCACCTGGGTAAGGAACCCCTAAGACGCGTCCGATTTTATCGTAAGCTTCTCCAGCCGCATCATCACGGGTTTCTCCGATAATTTCAAAACTTCCGTGTTCTTTCATATAAACGAGTTCGGTATGTCCTCCACTTACAACGAGCGCAAGCAGTGGAAATTCAAGAGGTTCAATGAGTTGATTTGCATAAATATGTCCCGCAATATGATTGACAGGAATCAATGGTAAATTATGGGCAAAAGCAATTGCTTTTGCAGCATTTACGCCAATAAGCAGTGCACCGACTAACCCTGGCCCTTCTGTTACCGCCACTGCATCTAGATCATCAAAAGTGGCTCCTGCTTCTTTCATCGCTTCTTCAATAATTAAAGTAATATATTCTACGTGATGACGACTCGCAATTTCTGGAACAACGCCTCCAAAACGTTTGTGGCTGTTAATTTGTGAAGCGACGATATTTGATTTTATGGTGTCACCATTTTCGATGACAGAGGCGCTTGTCTCATCACAACTTGTTTCAATGGATAATATTAGCAAGCTCGTTTCTCCTTTCGTACAATTTCTATTTTTCTACAGTTTTATATTTAAAGTTTAATTTTTTTATAACTCTAATTGCATCACAATGGCGTCTTCAATGGGGCTGCTATAGTACGCTTTACGTGTACCGACTTTGTCAAAACCAAGCCTTTCATAAAGCCCAATAGCTGGGCGATTAGATACTCGGACTTCTAAGAAAATACGTTCGACTTCTCGTTTTCGACACTCAGCAATTAAATGTTCAAACAGCTGATAGGCAATACGTTTTTGCTTGTAGGCTTCATCCACAACGATCATATAAATATCGACTTCTATCATGGCAATTGAAGCAATTAATAAACCAACTATTTTTTCGTCTTCATCCTCATCGATACTTGCTGTAAAGATGATCGAGTTTACGGCTTCTAAAGTATGATAAAAATGTTTATCTTCCCATGGAGAGCCATTTTTAAAGCCCGCATCCGCTGTTTCAAACAGTCGTTTGGCCAGCTGTTCTCGGTTTTCTTTTTTATTAACTTTTTTAATTTTTATCGGATTATTTGACTTGTTGAACATCATGATACTCATCCAATTTATCTAGGCTAATCGACATATCTAACGCATCTTCGCCATTATTATGATAATAATTCCGTTTAATTCGTCCATCTTGAAAACCTATTTTTCGATACAGACGCTTGGCTCCTTCATTTGACATACGAACTTCTAGCGTCATCATCGTTCGGTCGAGTTGTTTTCCGACAGCCGCGGCCATTTGCATTAGAAACGTTGCTAATCCATGTTTTTGATAAGCAGGAATGGTCGCAATATTTGTAACATGAACACTTTCATGGCGTAAAGAAACGCCAATAAAAGCAATAGGCAAGCCTATATGATGACAAATCAAAAAAAAGGAAGTTCTTTTATTGAGTTCACTATGAACTGCAATTCTCCCCCAAGGTGCTTGTCCATCATAGCACTCTCTTTGAATCTGAATAATAGCTTCTAAATCCGCTTCTGTTGCGAAATGAACTTCTGCTATTTCATTGTTTCTCAAAATAAATTGCGTCTGCGACAACATACTTTTATCAATTAGGGGTGGAAAAAGCATATACTCGACCTCCTCTTTCTTTCCCGTCATCCATTCTTTAAACTTTTTCAACCAAGTCGCCCCCTTCAAAGTCAGGATGCTCCTTCAACCAATTCTCCTCTGCTTCAGCTAATTTTAAATAAGTCGGTGTAAATAAATGCGCGGGTGTTGCTTCTTCTTCTCTTGCAAGGAAAGCTAAGACAGAAGCACGCGGTAAATGTTGCTCGGGTCTTGCCAATCGAACTTGATCTCCTAATTTCCCTTTAAAAATCTCGAAAAATGTTGGTGCATCCGCTCCAATCAATGTTATAGGAGTTGATAATTCTTTTTGAGCTAACATCTCTGCCCATTGCTCGGCTGCAATGTGTACTTCTTCCATCGCTTCAATAAGTTCGCCTTCATTATTTCTTCTATATAAACCCGTATAAATATTTTGGCGACGCGCATCAAAAATTGGAACGATCATTTCCCCCGTATTGTCTGCACGATTTCCAGCTATCACTTTCAAACTAGAAACGCCGACTAGCTCAATATCTTTCGTCCACGCTAACGATTTTGCAATCGTAATTGCAATACGTAAGCCTGTGTAAGAACCCGGACCAGACGCTACCGCAATACGATCAATATCGTCAAGTGTTAATTTCACCTGCTTTAAGGCTTCATCAATGGCCGGCATCAATTGCACACTATGGTTTCGTTTCACGTTAATCATCTGTTCCGTTAATATATTTTCATCTTCGACAACCGCCACACTTAACGGTTGATTTGAAGTATCAAATGCGAGTATCTTCATTCTCAGTCACTCCAATTTCCTTCTACCTAATCTTTCTTCTCATATTCTATTTTATCATATTCTCACTTTGCATAACAGACTTCAATCTCCCCTCCACAAACCCTTCCGCTTCGCAAATGACTTAAAAAATTATAAAATAGACAGCGAGGTGTTTGTAGATAAGCGGTTGCCGTAACTTTCTTCTGCATTCTTCACTTTATGTGACAATATAGATATTTGAATGGCGCGCTATGAATACGATGGAAGCTCCATTGAGTTTGAACGGTACGCTATAAACTCAATGGAGCCTCTCGTCGCTTATTACCTTGCTCATTTAACCAGCCTACAAACATCTAATAATTTTTAATATCATTTTACATACTCTTTTGTGCGAATATAAATGCATCTTATAGAATTTTGTGAGAAAATGATTAGTAAATATGGATTTAAATGAAGGGAAGCGAAAGAATGGTTTTTAAAGAGATCGAAACACATGATTTACCGGATATTCAGTCCACAGGTATTTTATACGAGCACAAAGAAACAGGTGCTCAAGTATTATACTTAAAAAATGATGACGCAAATAAAGCTTTCACCATTGGCTTTAAAACCCCGCCGTATAACGACAATGGAATTACTCATATCTTAGAACACTCTGTTTTGAACGGATCAAAAAAATATCCTTCAAAAGAACCTTTTGTTGAATTAATTAAAGGTTCACTTAATACTTTTGTGAATGCAATGACTTTTGCGGATAAAACAATTTATCCCGTTGCTTCAACGAATCAAAAAGACTTTAGACATTTAATGGGTGTTTATCTAGATGCCGTTTTCCAGCCATTATTTGCTGAGAATCCACAAATTTTAGCGCAAGAAGGTTGGCATTATCATTTAGAAAACCCTGAAGACGATTTAATTTATAAAGGCGTTGTCTACAATGAAATGAAAGGAGCTTTTGGTTCTCCAGAACGTCAGTTGTATCAACAAATTTCTGCACAACTTTATCCAAATAGTATTTACCGCTATGAGTCTGGAGGAGATCCAGCAGCTATTCCTGGTTTAACTCAAAAAGAGTTTGTGGAATATCATGAAAAATATTATCACCCTTCTAATTCATTTACGATTTTATATGGAGATTTAGATTTAGAAGATGCTTTTGAAGATTTAGAAGAATATTTTGCTGGTCATGGAAAATTAACAGATAACATTGCATTAGATTTTGATATTTTAGAGCCCGAAGCTGTGGAATTTGAAGATACTTATTCCATTACTGCTGGGGATGATCCAAAAGATAAAGATTATTTAGCAATCGGCTGGCATGTTTCTGATCCAACGCAAGCTTTAGATAGCTTTGGTCTAAAAGTGCTTGAAGAAATTTTACTTGGAAATAATCAATCTCCTCTTAAAAAAGCTTTATTAGATGCAGATATTGGTGGCGATATTGATGGAGGTTCCGCTGAATTAGGGTATCCAACCGCCTTCTTTGTATCTGCGAAATATTCAGATGCAGAAAAGATGACAAAATTTAATGAAGTTGCTACAAAAACCTTGCAAAAACTGGTTACTGAAGGGATTGATTCAGATTTAATTCATGCTGCCCTAAACAAAATTACTTTTGAAACGAAAGAAGCAGCAATTTCTGAAGATAATCCACGCGGTGTGTTATATGCAATTACTGCACTAAGTACTTGGTTATATGGTGAAGATCCGTACGTGAATTTAGAATTTTCTAAGTATTTAGAAGAATTAGCAGAACTTGCAGACAAGGGCTATTTTGAAAAATTAATCGAAGAAAAAATATTAAATAACCCGATTCGAATTGAGATTGCGCTCAAAGCAGAACCAGGTAAAAATGACCGTATTGAAGAAGATGTCTTGAGAGATTTACAGGAGTACAAATCTAACTTATCAGACGAAGAAATTGATGAACTTGTGGCAAAAACACAAACCTTAATTGAACGCCAAGATACGCCTGATAATCCAGAAGACCTTGCTAAAATCCCTACATTAACACGAGAGGATTTAACAACAGAGGTTCCTGATTATCCACTTGAAGAATCGTCATTTTACGAAGGAACGACGTTTTATCATGCGGAGCAGTTCACTTCAGGCATTGATTATGTGAGTTTATACTTTGATATTAAAGATTTTGAAGCAGAAGATTACAAGGCCTTAGGCTTTTTAAGTAACTTATTATCAAATCTAGGAACTGAAAAATATGATGTCGCGAAGTTACAAACTGAAATTGATACACATACAGGTGGTATCTACGGAACAGTTTCTATTTTTGAAAATCAAGAAGGACTTGTTCAACCCTACTTCGTATTGAAAGGAAAAGCTTTAGAAGCTTCTTTCGAACACTTAGTGGATCTATTGAAAGAAATTATGACGACAACAGAATTTACAGATTTAAGCGAAATTAGTAAAATAACTCAGCGTCTCATTTCAGGGTTTGAGGGAGCGATTAATAATCGTTCGCATGTATTAGCTGCGAATCGTGCGTTAAGTCAAGTTCGTCCTTCTACAAAACTAAGTGAATTAACGAGTGGAATTGATCAGTTTAATCACTTAAAAGCTGTACGCGATGATTTAAGAGAAAGTGTAATGGATTTAAGTCAGCATTTGCCTCAATTATTAAGTCGTCTACTAAACAAAAACCGTTTGAACGTATTATATACTGGTGAGAAAGAACGGGCTGCAGCAGTAAAAGAGACACTACAAACAGCCTTTATGGATTTAGCAGATGAGTCTTTAAGTGAACCTGTTGAATACCAACCTGGAAGCAAACAGAACGAAGCTTATATTACGGCACAAGATGTGAATTATGTTGGTGCTGGTGCGGATGCTAAAGGATTATTAGAATTTACAGGTCCTTCAAATGTGTTGTCAACAGCGATTCGTTTTGATTATTTATGGAATGAAGTTCGTGTAAAAGGTGGCGCTTATGGCTCACTTTACTTACACCGTCGAAATGGAAACTTTGCATTAGGTTCTTATCGTGATCCAAACTTACGTACAACATTAGATGTTTATCGAAATCTACCCGACTATGTAGAGAATTTAGCTATTTCAGAAGAAGAGCTAAATAAATATATTATCGGAACAATGAGTCCTCTTGAACAACCAAAATCAGCAGAAAGTAAAGGGTTAGCCGCTTTAAGCAGATTAAAAAATGGTATTTCAAGAGAAGATATCGTAAAACTAAAAGAAGAAATTCTAGCGACAGAAGTAGAAGATTTAGCTAAATTATCAAATGATATTCAAAAAGTCTTAGAAGACGATACAGTAGTCGTCATCGGAAACAAAACACAAATTGAAGCAGAAAAAGACTTATTTGACGAAGTCTTTACTTTATATTAATCTGATACACTAAAAATAAAAACTGGGAGACATTTTCGATGTGTCTTCCAGTTTTTTGTGTTCTCTTTTATTTTTAAAGGTTATGCCACAATCCTCTTGCAATCTATAAGCTTTGTCATAAAAAGAAAGCGTGCTAAAATTATCATTAGAAGATAGTTTTAATAAAAAAAGCATTTATATTTTTTAGAAATTGTGATGATCAATGAAGAGACCTATATAAAGAACAAAAGAAAACGGAGGAATTATTATGCGTACTAAAACGAAAGCATGGGTAAATTTGGGATTACTTTTATTAACTTTAGCTGTCAACTTTTTAGGAGGTACAGGTCGAATCAATAATACTTCGCAAGCAGAAGTTTCCGATATGTACCATACACTTATTACACCAGCTGGTTTTGCATTTAGTATTTGGAGTGTCATTTATGGATTATTACTTATTAACTTAATCATGATGATCGTGAAACATCAAGATTACTATTATAAAAAAGCAATTGAAGAGATCACTCCACTCCTTTGGATTTCTTTTATCACGAATATGTTATGGATTGTCACGTTCTCTTATTTACAAATAGGAATTTCAACGATATTTATTTTTATTTATTTAATTAGTTTAACTTTAATTGTCCAAAGACTACGCCACCTAAATGATAAAAAATATTGGTTACTGCCTTTGACTTTCGGCTTGAATACCGGTTGGTTATTTATTGCGACTGTCGTAAATGTTGCAGCTTACCTTGTACAAATTGAGTGGAATGGCTTTGGCCTTGCAAAAGATATGTGGGCTTTAATCATTATGGTTGTGGCTCTTTTACTGGCTATTTTTGTTCAATTTCAAATTAAAAATGCTGTTTTCTCATTGCCAATTGCTTGGGCATTTTTTGCGATCAATCAAGAATTACAAACAACTGGTTCGTATCCTACGTTAGAAATTACAGCTTTAGTTATCAGCGGCTTGTTAATTATTTTAGCCATTTACTTTTTCATCCGAAATCAAAATAGTATTTATCCAGTACAACGTAATTATAAAAGATACGGATTTTGAAGTAGATTATTATAAACTGGAGGTTTGTAAATGAATATCTATAATATTGAAGTTACTCTTGAAAACGGCGAAACTTACACTTTAGGTAAATATAAAGGTAAAACCCTGTTAATTGTTAATACTGCGACTAAATGCGGATTAGCCCCTCAATTTGAGGAGTTAGAAGAGCTTTATGAAGAATACAAAGCTGATGATTTCATTGTATTAGGCTTCCCTTCAAATCAATTTAAACAAGAAGTCGATTCAGCTGAAGAAGCTGCAGAAGCATGCCGTTCAACGTATGGCGTCACTTTCCCAATGCATGAAATAGTAACCGCAAACGGAAAAAATGCCCATCCGCTTTTTCAGTTATTAACCAAAGAAGCAAAAGGAATGATTGGAGACACCATCAAATGGAATTTCACAAAGTTTTTGGTTGATAAAAAAGGAAATATCATCAATCGCTTTGCACCAACGACAATGCCTTTCTCCTTTCGAGATGAAATTGAAGCTATTTTATAAACCAACATTCCATCATCAGAGAGCTTAGGACAATTTCCTAAGCTCTCTTCTTTTCTATTCATTTTTCACTTTCAGTCCAAATTTTAACGAGAAAATACTCATATTCTAGTTAAAACCCGATTTTACACGTTCCCACCAACCAATTAATTGATCTTTAAATGTTGCTGGTTCTTCTATAATGATATCAATTTTTGGTTGCTTTTCTTTTTCAGCTTCTAGTTCCTGCTCTGGTTCAGGTTCTATTTTCTCAAAGACATCTGTCGTATCAATTGGATGATTCTCTACATAACGTTGCCCTGCTTGAATAATCGGTTTGCTATCTCCAAATTCAAATAAACCGGGCAATTTTACATCAAGAAAATATTGCAAGTCAGCATTTGCAGAAGAAATTTCTTCTTGATTTCCGACCATAATATTAATGGCTCGCAAAGCGACTTCTAAACGCTTTTCAGCTGGTCCTGCTTTCTCCAATACGGGAATTCGAATAGCAATCACATACTCAATCACTTCTTTTGAAAATAATGCAGCAGGAGAATTCATTAACACTCCACCATCTACTAATTGATATTCGCCAATTTTTACTGGGCTTAAAATAATTGGATAAGCACTTGAAGCTAAACAAGCTTTCACAAGTGGGAGATCTCCTTCATAAAATTCTGCATCTTTATAAACTGTTCGAAAATATTCTGGTTTATTTGAGAAAACAATCATTTTATTACTGATAATATCTACGGCCGGAATGGCTAAAGGTTTAGGAACATCTGAAAGCATTACTTCATCATATAGTTTAGCGACAGGTCGAATAACATCTGCTACTTTTTCCATCAATACAAGACCCAAAGGCTGGCGGAGAGAAAATAAACTAAAGAATGCTTGAGGACCAAATAGGCTACTTTCATCAATCGCTTTATCTGTTTCGTAAATAATTTCATAAACTTCATCCGATGAGAGACCACTCGCAACAGCTGCGGCTAAAAAAGATCCCATTGAAGTCCCGGTGACAGCATTTATTTCAACGCCCTGTCTTTCCAAGTCCGCATACGCAGCTACTTCTGCCCAAGCTTGAACACCTCCGCCTGAGAAACTTAATCCTAATGTTTTTTGACGATATTCTTGTTTTTGGTCGTCCACTTTCCTCCTCCTTTTCTACTTTTAAACTTGATTCAACACCATACATTATTGTTCTTATATCATTTATTGTACATGCATAGATAAGCTTATAAAAATGAGATGCTTTAAATCGAGATGCAAACGATAAATCAAAAAAGCTTGCAATAGTAATGAAACATTACTATCGCAAGCTTTATAATTTAGACTAGTGGGCCGCAGGGGGATCGAACCCCTGACCCATGGATTAAGAGTCCATTGCTCTACCAACTGAGCTAGCAGCCCAAGATGTTGTATAAACAACTGTTAAGTATTATAACGCTGCATTTAAAAATTGTAAAGAATTAACCTGCAACAAATTCTCTTCATCATTTAAAAAATACCTGCCTAATTTTAACAATCAAGCAGGTATTTCTCTTTTATTTTTAACATTAAAACAGCAAATTGAAATTATAAATCTAAATGACGAACCCATGCATCCGCAATTAAAGCATGTCCGGTTAAGGTTGGATGGACGCCATCATTTCCTGTATATGTTTGATAACCATATTCAATCCCTTTTGCATTAAATAAACCATCTAAAGGGATAAGCGCTGCATGATAATCATTTGCTAAACGCCGGACAATTTGAATTCTAGGATCTAAATACTTGCGCCAATTATGGCGGTCTTTAGGATACGGTAAAACAAAAGGTTCCATTAAAACAACTCTTGCATCCGTTCGATGGGCTAAAGTTTTTAATAGATAACGATAATCTTCTTCAAACTTAGCCAGATCTTTTTCGGTTTCTTCCAAATCGGTATCAATCGTCAAACCCACATCATTAATTCCAATCAAAATAGAAACCACATCCGGATTTAACTCTAGACAATCTTGTTCCCAACGATCCTTCAAATCAATGACTTTATCTCCACTGATTCCTCGATTAATTATATTTAGATCATATCCCGGATATTTGTGTAGTAAATGAGCCGCTACTAATGTTGGATAGCCATGTCCTAAATCTTCATCATTTTCACGATCACGGTTAACATCTGTAATACTATCTCCAATGAAGAGAATTGTATTATTTGGTTCAATCTTTATTTGTTCACTTCGTTTTTTACTGTCGATATCTTGATTTAACAATTCATGTTTATCCATGTTATTCCCCGTTTTATAGTAGAGTTTTTTCAATAAAGTTAATAAAGGCTGTTTGCCCTTCTTTGTCTGTTTTAAAGACCCCAGCATTTTCTAATACTTCTAAAAAGACTTCCCCCACACCCGCTTGAACAATACTTTCTACATTCTTTTCTGTGATTGAATCGTGTTCTTCTTTTAGCTTATCGGCCCAATCTTGATGGATTTCAGCTACACTGTCTCGTTTTCCTAATAAAAATTCTTCTACTTCTTTAAGTTCATCTTTTAAACGAGGAGGTAAAATAGCAAGCCCCATGACTTCAATTAAACCAATATTTTCTTTTTTAATATGTTGCACATGAGGATATGGATGAAAAATTCCATCAGGATATTCTTCAGAGGTTCGGTTATTTCTAAGAACAACATCAAGTTCAAACTGATCACCATTTTTCCGTGCAATAGGTGTCACTGCGTTATGTGGTGTCTCTCCAGTATAAGCGTAGATACCTACTGACTCATCAGAATATTCTTCCCATTCTTTCATAATTTTCCCAGCTGCTTGAGCAACTTCTTCTGCATTTTCTCCACGTAAGCGAATCGCTGACATTGGCCAATTTAAGATACCAGCTTCTACATTTGGTGTCTCTTTCATTTTAAATTCATAGACATAAGAAGCATCTTGAATAGGAAAATGATGACGTCCTCCTTGATAGTGATCATGGCTTAAAATAGAGCCTCCAACAATAGGTAAACCTGCATTCGATCCCACAAAATAGTGTGGAAATTGTGAAATAATGTTAAGTAAATTACGTACTGCTTGTAAACCAACGTCCATCGGGCGATGTTCAATCGCTAAAAAGATAGAATGCTCATTATAATAAGCATATGGCGAAAATTGGAAGCCCCACTCGTCGCCATCTAAATCCATCCGTATGATACGATGATTTGTACGTCCAGGATGCGTTAAGTTTCCATTAAACCCTTCATTTTCTACAACCAAAGCATTTTTTGGATAATTCAATGATTTCTCATATTTTGAAGCCAAAGCAATTTCTTTGGGATCTTTTTCTGGCTTCGATAAATTAATGGTAATTTGGATTTCTCCATATTCTTCATGAGTATGTGTAAATGCAACATTTTGAGCAATTTCACGAGTTTTAATGTAATTATTTTGCTTACTCATTTCAAAAAAGTTATCCGTCGCTAATTTTGGATCTGTTTTATAATCTTCCCAGAAAATGCTATTCACTTCAGACGGACGTAAGGTTACAAGATCCATGATTTTCGAAGATAAAACGTCTCGTGTAGCAGCTAAATCCTCGATAATCTCTTCAGCGACCGCATATTCTACTAATTCGTCTAAAATATCTAAACGCGACTCTGGTAAATCGCTTAAGTCTTCTGCTTTTTCATAACTTTCAATGTTCAAAAGATCTAATAAGCGATTTGTAATATACACTTCATCAATGGGATTTAAATCCCCAATTTCTAAACTTTTTTGAATAAAACCTGTAATTAATTGATCAATATTCATTTTCATGCTCCATTTTCATCCTTAAATTTTTTGTGCACCATCTTCTGTTTCAGCAATATAAAATTCTGGTGCATAACCAATTTCTTGTTCGTAATCTGCACCAACATTTTTTATAAAATCATCCACTGCATCATTTTCAACAATCGCGATACAACAACCACCAAAACCGCCCCCTGTCATCCGTGCGCCGATGACGCCTTCTTGTCTCCAGGCAGACCGAACAAGGTAGTCCGTTTCTTTAACGGTTACTTCATAATCTTCATGTAATGAAAGATGCGATTCATTCATTAGTTTTCCAAAAACCTCTAACTGTTCATCTTTTAATGCTTCTGCAGCTTTTTCCGTTCTTTTATTTTCATAGACTGCATGTTTTGCGCGTCGCTCAATCACCGGATCCGTGATGGCATATTTATACTCTTCAAACTCACTTTCAGAAAGCTCGCCTAAACTCGAAATAGAAACAACATTTTGTAACATCTCTAAAGCTTCTTCGCATTGCTTACGGCGTGTATTGTATTCTGAATCGACTAATTCACGGCGTGTTAATGAGTTCATAATAATAATTTTATGGTCTGGTAAATCTAATGGAATTTGTTCATATTCTAAAGTATTTGTGTCGAGTAATAAGGCGTGACCTTCTTTTGCGTTCGCAATAATAAACTGATCCATAATTCCTGAATTTAAGCTTAAAAATTCATTTTCAACGCGCATGCCAAGTTTCGCAATCGTCTCTCCGCTTAAATCCGTCCCATATAAATCATTGGCGATGACACCAGTTAGAACCTCTAAGGATGCGGATGAGGACAAAGACGCGCCGTTTGGAATGGTTCCATAAATAAACAGATCAAAACCATGAGGGAAATCTCCGGTTTTCTCTTGAATATATAATAACATTCCTTTGATGTAATTTGTCCAGTTACTTTCTTTTTCATAAGTAATTTCTTCTAATGAAAAAGATAAGGTGCCTAATTCTGGTAAATTATCCGAATAAGCATAGACCATTTTATCTTCTCTTGGAGCCGCTACTCCGTATGTCCCCATAGTAATTGCACAGGGAAAGACTTTTCCACCATTGTAATCGGTATGTTCTCCAATCAAATTAATGCGTCCTGGTGAAAAATATAAGTTCTCCGTCGTATAGCCAAAAACTTCTTCAAAACGGTTGAGTAGTTCTTTTCTATTTTCCATACAATAATCCTTCCTAAATTTGATTATTTTATAAATTTTGTTAATACTTTATTCAAACTAATGACATTTTCTATTCTTATATCTGTGCTATAATTAAGACCAAGATAAGAATAGAAGGAATATTTCAATTCATCAACATTATAAGGAGGTTGATTATAAATGTTTTTCCCTTTTTATTTTGATCCAACCTATATACTCGTTATTATTGGCCTAGTCATTTCTGGATTAGCATCAAGTTATGTACAAAGCACATTCAGACGTTATAGCGAAGTACACTCGAAACTGGGGTATAATGCTTCTGAAATTACGCGTTATATTCTTGACTACGCAAATCTGGACGATGTAAAAATTGAGCGTGTTCCCGGAAACTTGACGGATCATTACGACTCAAAAAATAACATCTTGCGTTTATCTGATTCAACGAATGACTCAACATCTGTTGCAGCCATTGGTGTTGCAGCTCATGAGGCTGGACATGCGTTACAAGATCGAGACGGTTATGCTTATCTACGATTACGTAGTGCGTTTGTACCAATTACAAATATCGGTCAAACAGCTGCATTTCCAATCTTGCTTTTAGGTTTATTCATTGGTCAGGGTGCTGGTGATATGCTCATTAATCTTGGTTTAATTTTGTTTTCATTGACCTTTTTATTCCAAGTGATCACATTACCTGTTGAGTTTAACGCTTCTAACCGCGCGCTATCAATTTTAGAATCCGAACAAATCTTAGTCGGTGAAGAATTAGAAGGCGCAAATAAAGTTTTACGTGCCGCAGCATTAACTTATATAGCAGCAGCCATCGCTTCATTCTTAAATGTTCTTCGTCTCTTCTTACTTTTTGGCGGCGGAGGCAGAAGAAGAAATTAATCCGTTTCATTGATTGTATCATTTAAAGGATGTAAGTGCATTCTTAATTGGAAAAAGTAGGTAAAAAAACACAAAAAGCGTGAACCAAAATTTAATTTCGGTCACGCTTTTTTGGTTGTTTAAAAGTCTTCAAAATCTCTAAAGTCATCTGGATCTTGTCCGACTTCTTCATAAGGATCCACAGGGTTTATATTGTCTCTTTCACCCATTTGAGTTGTATCCATACTTGATGAATATCTTGTTCCTGCTAAGTTTTCATAAAACACTACTTGACTCATTGTATAATATGGAATTAGCCATAAGTATAAAATACCCAATGTAAAAATCCCTAAAATAAACCAGCCAATGAAACTGATATCTAGTGTAAATAACTCCATTTTGTGCCCTTGCATCAAACGCTGACTTTCATCAATACATTCCTTAGGACTTGGTTGCTCCCCTGTTCGATCTACCGTATCTTTATAAATTAACTCTGCTTGCGAATAAGAATAAGCTTTAACAATTCCTGGAATAATTAAAAGTAACGTCCAAAGAAAAATTCGGATATAAATTGTGACTTTAAGAATGAACAGATTCAATAAATATTCCTTACGAAAAGCTTGAATCACTCCACGTAATGGATCTATATATTCATCATAACGACGAAGAAAGTCTAAAAATGTAAAAGTTACACCCGTTAATAAAAAGTTATGAACCACATTTAAAAGAATAACGATCAAATCACCTAAAAGTGATCGGTTCATTGTACCTTGTGCTGTATCTCCAATGAAAATAATTGAAAACACTGTAGGTATAAGCATTAAAATAATAGCTGAACGCCAATGCCCTTTTAATTGAGCTTTTGATTCTCTTTTAATGTCGCCGGATGTATATAAAACATCTTGTGTAATAAAATTCACTTGTTCAACTCCTTTTGTGTAAACTGTACGGACTACAATAATTTGCCCAAAACCCAGACAGTCGGGTCATGGACAAATTATAGGCTATGAATGGTGAAACAGAAGATTAATCTTCTAAACCAAATTCCTCGCGTACCACATTCGCAATTCTTTCACAGTATTCTGTTACTTTTTCTTCAGTAGGTGCTTCTGTCATTACACGTAGTAATGGTTCTGTTCCACTCGCACGAACCAGTACACGTCCATCTCCAGCCATTTCTTCTTCCACTTCAGCAATGACTTTTTGAACGCGTGGATGTTCCATTACACCGTCTCTATCTGTTACGCGTACATTTATTAATCTTTGAGGGTATGTAGTGACCTCTGCCGCTAATTCTGATAAAGGCTTGCCTGTCTCTTTCATTACGTTAAGTAACTGAATACCTGTTAACAAGCCATCTCCAGTTGTTGAGTGATCTAAAAATACGACGTGTCCAGATTGCTCTCCACCTAAGTTATAGCCATTTTCTCGCATTTCTTCGACAACAAAACGGTCTCCAACTTTTGTCTTCACTGATTTAATATCATGTTCTTCAAGCGCATGGTAAAAACCGATATTACTCATTACAGTAGAAACAACGGTTGAATTTTTTAATTGCCCATTGTCATTTAAATGTTTTCCGCAGATATAAAGAATTTTATCGCCATCGACAATATTTCCATTCTCGTCTGCTGCAATTAAACGATCTCCGTCTCCATCGAAAGCTAAACCAACATCCGCTTCTTTTTCAACTACCGTCTCAGCCATTAATTCCGGATGTGTACTTCCTACGCCATCATTAATATTTAGACCGTCTGGAGAATCACCAACAACAAAAAAGTCTGTCTCTAAATCTGCAAACAATCGATTAACAATTGGACTGGTCGCTCCATTTGCTGCATCTAAAACCACTTTAATTCCTGATAAATCACCAGAAATTGTTTGTTTTAAATATTGAATATATTTTAAGACACTTTCTTTATATTCTTCTGCACTACCGATACCTTCTGCACTAGGACGTGGTAAATCATCGCCTTCTGCATTCGCTAATTCTTCAATTTCTCTTTCTTGTTCATCTGATAATTTAAAGCCATCTGCTCCAAAGAATTTTATTCCATTGTCTTCTGCCGGGTTATGCGAAGCAGAAATCATAATACCTGCTGTTGCATTTTGTTGACGGGTTAAATAAGCGACACCTGGTGTTGAAATAACACCCAAGCGTAACACTTCAGCACCAATAGATAATAATCCAGCAATTAATGCGTACTCCAACATACGACCGCTAATTCTTGTATCTCTTCCAACAAGCACGCGAGGTGTATCTTCTTCAATATGCTGTGCTAATACGTAACCACCATAACGTCCTAATTTAAACGCCATTTCTGGTGTTAATTCACTATTTGCAACTCCTCTAACACCGTCTGTACCGAATTTGATCATTTAGAATACTCCTTTATTTTCAATTAATTAATCTTGTATTGAGGTATTTTGATTATTGCTAACTTCAATTAAAACTTCAATTTCATCTCTACTAATTTCTTCAATTCCTTCAGGCAACGACCCAACTGGAACGGTGACCAAAGTAGACTCTGTAATATTATCAAAATTTACAGTAATTGGAAAGTTCGAAAGTTCATTAACTGCATCCGGTTCTCCTCGAATCGTGATAGAGTCCGACTCCGCGTTACTTAAAGTCATTTCATATTCATATCCTGCGACTTTACCTGATCCTTCTCTTAAAACAATAGGAACTTCTTTTTGGGTTCGCACAACCGGGGCAAGAATTTCTACCTGACTCGGATCCGAATTTACATTTAAGGGGTTCCCCTCTGCATCTAACACCAATATTGGTGCCAATAGTAAGATATCATCGTTAATTTCCGTTTCTTCAGAGCTTATTTCAACAATGACGCGATCAATGCTTTCCATTGTTGAAGCTGCACCCGTGAGGTTCACGAGATTGTTTGATAATGTAGGCTCTAAAACTTCGTAACCTTCTGCTAAATTCAACTCTTCATCGATTTCAACACCAATTTCATATTGTTCTTCTCTTTTTTCTTCAATCGTTAATGTCACACGTGATGGACTCACACTTGCTGTCAAGTCACTAGATAAACCATTGACTTGTAAATCCACTTGATGTGTTCCCTCTCCTAATTCATTCAAATCAGGAGTCGCTACCGTGAAATTTTGGGTCGCTACGGTTTGAAAAAGAACGGCTTGAGGTCCTTCAATTCGAACGGTCGCCGAGTCTGGAATACCAGAAACAAAAAATTGGTCCGTATCAATGTTCACTTCTATAGGTAAATTCGTTATAATTTCCGATCCACTAATACTTGCTCCAGGAGTAGGATTATTTGATTGAAAACGTGTTTGATTTTCATAATTCACAAATAAAAATAACCCAACAGCAAGAAGAATAGAAAAGATACGTTTTACCCAAAGATTTTCAAAATTAATATTAACCACCTCTCAAAGCATTACGAATCATTTCAATAATATTATTGACATACTCCGCAATCGCTGATGTTTCTTCGTCTTCTGTTTCAGGTTGTAGTTGTTCAATTAGATAATCTCGCATTTCATCAACTGTTAATTCAGGTATTAAGTTACTTCTATGCGCAATACTAACGTCTCCGGTTTCTTCAGATACCACAATTGTTATTGCATCTGTGTCTTCAGAAAGACCAATCGCTGCACGGTGTCTCGTTCCATATTTTTTTGGAATGGCTGCACTTTCCGATAAAGGTAAGTAACTAGCCGCTGAAGCAATTTTGAAGTTACTCAAAATCATCGCTCCATCATGCAAAGGAGTATTTGGAATAAATGCATTAATAATTATTTCAGATGAAATAACCGCATCTAATGGAATACCTGTTTTAATATACTCACTTAGTGACGACTCCATTTCAATGGAAATCAGTGCACCGATGTGTCGTCTACTCATATAATGGACGGCCTCTGCTATTTCATTAATTGTGACTTCAACAGGGTTTGTTTTCTTTCGGATCGAAAACAAACTCCCGCGTCCAATATGTTGCAAGCCGCGTCGTAACTCTGGTTGGAAAATAACAATTAATGCAATGGCTGACCACTGAATAACAAAATCGACAATATATTCTGTTGTATGTAGTTGGAAAAAGGAACTTAAAAACTTGATTGTAATAATGACTAGGATACCTTTTAATAACTCTGTTGCTCGGGTTCCTTGTGCAATCTTGATTAATTGATAGATAAAAAATGCAACAATTATAATATCTATAATATTAACCAACGTTGTCCAGGACCAAAAATCCACCCAGTCAATGTTCTCTAACCACGTAAGCATACTGCACCACTCTCATTAATTTTCTCGTGTTCATAGTATATCATAGCTATGAAAGAATACGATTGAAAACTTAAAATTTATTCGGAATAAAACAATATTTTGACAAATTTTACTCTCAAAAAAAAGAGAATGCAGTTTAACTCTACATTCTCTCTTTCTGCTATTTGTTTTTTTATTATAAAGTATCGACTAATTTTTTTTAATGTCTCTGCACTTTCATAGAAAGCTTTTGCCTCATCATCTGGTACAAATTCAAGTAAGTAATGATGATTATGAAGAGCTTCTTTATCAATAATAGCGAGATACTGTTTCCACTCTTCAAATCCATCGGCCAGTGGGAAGCGATTATAAAAATCTTCCCAGTGAAAAATATGTACATTTGTTATCCAAGGTGCTAAATTTGGAAGGCTTTCAATTCGTTGTTCAACGGACAATGATTCAGCTGGTTGCCAATACAAAAGAACATTTTGTAAGTTGATCTCTTCCATTAATTGTTGAGCACTTTGGGGTGTGTCGGTTAACGTGTCACTATGGCATTTTAAAGTAATTCTTATATTTTCTTTTTCAGCCAAAGCTCCGATTCTTTACGCATCTCCAACAATTTCTTTACGGTATTCATCGTCTGTTTCTGCAAACATGAAGACTATGGGACCAAGCGCCATTCATTTTTACTTTCACTTGTTTAGTTCTATGGGCTATCCTAACAAGTGAGGGCTTTTTTCGGGCTCACTTGGGTAGATACGTGAGTTATCCTAACAAGTGAGAGCTTTTTTTGAGCTCACTTGGGTAGATACGTGGGCTATCCTAACAAGTGAGGGCTTTTTTTGAGCTCACTTGGGTAGATACACGGGCTATTCTAATAACTTGACAAAGTTTCATTTAAAAATGCTGTGGATACAAAAAAAGCAGTGCAAATATATGCACCGCTTCATTAGCTGGGCTGCTAGGATTCGAACCTAGGATACACGGGATCAAAACCCGATGCCTTACCGCTTGGCTACAGCCCAATAAAAATATAAGTGGAGGGAGAAGGATTTGAACCTTCGAACTCGAAAGAGGACGGATTTACAGTCCGTTGCGTTTGGCCACTTCGCTATCCCTCCA